>Ga0325410_1000341_pt1 | contig 47173 bp, 25 predicted proteins | sample PopdelMetagenome_16_FD_206182 | JGI IMG/M metagenome (GOLD analysis project Ga0325410, IMG submission 206182) | Populus deltoides microbial communities from Bellville, Georgia, United States - Xylem-PdIQD-R3 | ecosystem: Host-associated > Plants > Phyllosphere > Stem > Wood/Secondary xylem...
TCAAAATATTAATTCAACAAATATAATTTTAATTTAAATAAAAAGATAAATTAACTTAAAATTATACAATTCAAATTTTAAACATAAGAAAAAAATGTTAAATTGATATGACCTAATCGACTTGACGTATTGAAAAACAACTTGGATAATTGGTAAAAATATAGTTTAACTAAAAAAAATCAAGACAACATCTTTTTTAAAAAAAATATTAAAACAACAACATATTGGATCAACCTGTGTTAACCTTTCAAATCTACGACCTTAGTTATGAGACTATGATAACCCCAAATAAAGCAAATCAAAATAAATTATGAAGTTTAATTTTCAATAAACTTATTATTTAATGATGAAATTAAAAAAAAATTAATAAAAAAAATAATTATTAAAATGACCTACGTTTACTCGAGTTAACTCACGAATCTCATGACTCAAGTATGAGACTAGGATAATTTCATAGAAAATAAATCAAAACAAATGGCAAAGCTTAATTCATAATCAAACAAATGTTGAAGATGTTAAATGGTGAATCTAGAAAAAATAGTCCATTAACAATAGACAAAAAAAACGCAAGTCAACTAAGTTAATTTGTCAAACCCGTAACATAAATCAGGAGAGTGAGATAACCACAAAAAAAAAAAAAAAACCACAATATATTACGAAGTCTAAAATCCAATAGACTAAGTGTTGGAGGATGAAATTAGAGAAAAATAAAAGAAAAAAAAATATTATTTGGCTAGAACATTCCGGGTGAAATTTCCAGAACAGACCGAGATTCTAAGTTGTTTTATTTTTTAAACTGGAACAAGATATACCTGTCATTCCAAGTAGAACAAAATGGAATTGACAACATTTATGTCAACTAGCCATAGTTGTTTTTGTTTTTTTAGCATTGCAAAGTTAAAAAAAAAAATGGTAAAATAACCTAGTTCATAAAATATTTAAGGAAATAATATAATTTAACGAGTCGCGAGTCTCATATGCAACTCGTGATCACACGCAACTTCAAACCAATATTGTCAATTTTGTTATATTCTAGTTGGAATGGCCAGCATACCTCGTGCCATTTCAAAAAAACAAAACAAAGTGGAATAATTTTCATATTGCTCAGGATCTTGGATTATTCTGAATTTCTCACCTAAATTTTAGCGAGATGTTTTGGGTTTACTTTATTTGTTATATTCCGGATAAGAGTTTGAAAAAACTAAAGTGTGATTTTATTATCTATAGAGTAAAGTAAAAAGACTTAACCAAAAGCTAAAATCTAAATCCTTAATTTTATCAATCTCTCACTTATACTCTCTTAAAAAACCAAGACTCTAAGAATCTAGTCTCTACTTTCTACATATTAGTTCTTTTTAATATTTCATCTCCTTAATTTTATTGATTCTCTCTATCAATTATCTTTTCCTTTGTAGAGTTTTTATTTTGGTAATAATACTCCAGAACTTTAAAAGTTTACAATTCGAGTTCTTAGTCAATGTTGTAATGTAACTAGATGTGAGAGAAATTGGAGTACATTTGAATTCATCCATTCTAAAAGTCAAAATAAGATAGAGCACAAAAGACTAGTGATTTGGTCTTTGTTCGTTACTATTTGAGAATCTAATAAAGGTAAAATATTAATATTAACATATTTTTTGTAACTCATTTTGGCCCCACCACCAAGAAAGAGATTGAAAATGATGTTCAAGACCGAAAAAAAAATTCTAAAGAAAATAAACTTTATCAGAGGACAACTGAACAACCATGTTTAAAATGACCAAAACTGAGTTTAACGAGTTAAAATTGCTCAAAATCAAGTTACTGAGGTCAAATGTGTTATTTTGTAGTCAAAACTGATTTTCCCCTCTAATTTTGCCAAAACCATCATTTTATAGTCAAAATTAAGTTTACTGCGTCGAAATTTGTTAAAATTGAGTTACCAATGTAAAAAATATCATTTTATAATCAAAATGAGGCATGCAATCATATTTAGCCAAAAACCATCATTTTATTGTCAAAACTGAGTTTGGCAGGTCAAAACTAGTCAAAAAGATTTATATAGGTCAAATTCATCATTTCATAGTCAAAACATTTTTCAATGGAAAAAATTGATTTTTTGGTGGCTAAAGAGGTCTTTTTAACATTGATTTTAGATTTGTCCGTATATTTACATAATAAAAAAGAGAATTAAAAAAAGTAGGGCCACATTGGGAGATGCACTAGTTATAAATAGCGAGTGCACAAACATGCAAGGGGTTGAAAATCTTTGTAATTCTGTCATTCTCTTTCCATGCACCTTTTTTTCCCTCAAAACAGTCCCAACCATTCAATCGAGTAGTCAAAATGGACCCTAACCACTGGATCAAAGCCTAATGTGAGCTCACCCACACCGAACTAGAGCCTCAAGTCGATCCTAGTTGACAAATCAAACTAAAATACATCTCGGTCATTGGATCAAATAGGCTTCAACTAAATTCTCCCACATCTGATCCAACCCCCAACAAATCAAAGCCATTAGCTTAATTTCAAATTTGTTAGATTTAGATCATTAGATCACATAAAAAATGATTTGAATTGTCTTTAGCAAAAGATCTCACATATCCATTATAGATTGTGTCGCATCGGATCACTTGCCAAAAAATAATGGGCATCAATCAGTTTAAAGGCAGTTCAAATCTGGACCATTAGATTAAATGAGACAAATTTGGACCAATCAACCAAACAAGCTCAAGAATTTAGCATAGCCTATGTCACACCTAATCCTAACCTCGATCTTCTTCTCCACCTAACTAATGATCACGCCAATCATCATATCTTCATCATCCTACCACAAAAAGAAATGCCTTTTCTTACTGACAATATCCCACAGTGTCACAATCACCAACGCCTCTAAAATTAGCTTGAGAATGCTAAAAAATTGTTCAACCAAACTGAAGCTCTGTAGAAGCTGATCTCCCCACTGGTTGGTCGTGAAGTACACAACTAAACTAACATTAGTGGATGCATGAGATTAGGATTTATATGGTGGGCTAGTCAACACACCATCATCTCATCAAAATCCTAGCGATGACGCATGAATAGTAAAATGATAGACTTATAATATCATCATCTAACTACAAGTATATCGATAATTTCATCTAGACCAAGGAGTATTTTGGTAATTTTTCAAATATAATTTTTTTTGTAATTAGATTTTATGTGTATTTGTAGATATTTGATTGAATGAAAGCCCGTAGCATGTCGTAGCTCACCAAACGAAAGGGTTTTGAGATTTTGAGTAATTTTAAGGATAGATAATTTTGAGAATTATCCAAGATAAGTGCTGGTCCTCGTGTTTGATGAATCAGGGGTTGAATAATTGATTGATTGTTGATTTATATAATTGATAATTTAATTAATTGATGTCACACATGATTACTTGATAATTTATTGACGAATTGTGTACAATGTGTCTTAAAAAAAAACTTTCAAGTAAAATCCAGAATCTTGCATTGTGATTGTGATGTATGAGATAAATTATAATAGGAGATAACTAAATGAATATCAACCGACACTAGATGTGTAGGTTGATTGCTTGATTATTTTTACATCCTAATTATCATTATGAGATCAATTTCAAGGATTATCAAATTGATTTGAAAATCTTGTGTTTAATTATCATTATGAGATGAATTTCAAGGATTATTTTTACAATCATTTTAAAACATGACGCATGATCATTTAAATGGATTAATGACCCCGTAAGTAAAAAGAAAAATTAAAGAACAAGTAATAAGTATTAAATCATATCCATCCATTGGCTGAATTAAAGAAATATTTATGTCTAGTGAAGTGGATTAATGAATCTCATAATGAAGTTAACACTCGAGTTAAAGGTATAGAATTGGATAAATGAATACTTCTATCTTAAAGCATAAGTCATATATTAATGAAACTAAAAAGTTGAATTAAAGCATAAGCTAAGGGTATTGAATGTGACCAATGAATCCATAATTTCATTAAATCATTAGCTATAAGTATTTTTTAAGATTAATGAATCCCTAATTGGATTAAAAAACAAACTAGGATTATTGAAATGGATTAATGAATATGGTTGGTGTAAGGCACAAGCTATGATCATTGGGATAAATTAATGAATGCTTACATGATATAAACCACAAGTTAAGAGTATTGAAATGAATCAAGAAATGTGGTTAACTTAAGGCTCGAGTTTTGCTTATTTTAAATGAATTTTTGAACACATTTGATGAAAATTTTAAGAAATTCATAATGGTGATAACCTAATGTGTATAATGAAGGAAATAATACTAGATCGCTTAATGAGTTGGGGTGGTGCAAGCCCATCCATGATTTGGGGTGATTTTTAGATGTTGTTAGATTGTATGTTTTAATGTTTTAAGAAGATTTATGAATTCAGTTTAAATTTAATAAATGTTATATGAATTCTCATTATATTTAATTATGAATTGTAAATTGTTAAATTTGATAAATTGTGAATTGTGTTGATTTTTTAATTGTGTTGGAGAGATGAATTGTAAATTGTGATTATTGTTGAGTTGATTTTTTTTATGGTAAAGAGTTAAGAGGATGGAAAAAACTGTCCTAACCATATTTTTTCATAAGTTGCAGATAAGGCTTGCGACTCATTAATCCATGTTATTTTTCTAAATATTTGATGCACTGTGATATTTTACCAATATTCTTTAACTCTACTAATGTCTAGAAAAACTTCAACTAGCCAACATATAATAGACTCACACATATAATCACACAAACCTCTTTATTTTCTTTTCCTAAAAAATATATAAAAAATAAAAAATAGAACAAATAAAAGAAAATATAAAAGGCATGATTATTAATTTTTACCATATGGTTATTACTTTCAATTGTATTATGTTTATAGTACACATTAAATTCAGCTTTGCCTCTCCTCGAAACTCCTCCACCTAAATTCACTCTTATTCGTTTAAGAAATTATGTTGGTGTATACTGTCATCACTATATTTTCACCCCATTAAAAATAGAGCTTTAAAATAAAAATTTTAAGGATAAAAAATATATAGAGCCTGCATAATAGCTCAAATCCAATTTTAGAAAAGGACTGTTAATTTATTTCCACCTTATAAAAAGAAAAATCTAAAGAGAAAAAATAAAAAGGAAAATTTAGAATTAAAAAAATTAAAGATAAAGATATTCCTTGACTTTAATAGCAAGCCTAGAAATTAGAACTCTAACCTTATAAATAGGTTGCCACTTCAATTTAAAAGAGAGAAGTAAAAGAAAACAAGCCCTCAACCACAAAAACTCTCTCTACACACTTGAAACTTCCAACACCTGCCGTTCTCTCTCTCCTCCACCAAACCTAAATGCGTCAACTACTTAAATCGTCCACCCCTTCTTTGTTCGCCGCCACTTGAACAACCCTAATCTTACCTTTCAGACGTTTAATGTTCTCTTAAGTAAAACTATTGTACTTTCCCTCCATATAATCTAAACTATAATTACAATTTATCCCCAACTTTTAATTGTTGTGATTAGACCGCTTTTGTAATATGATTTAAGATGATTGATATAAAATTGAAAGTTTTTATTCAAATTCTTGTTAATTTCAAGTTAGTATGACATCTAATCATGATTTGAAAAAGTGAATTTGATAAGATTTTATCTAGACATGAATTATAGTAAAAAAGCATGAACTTTAATGTTAAAAGTTAGTTTCTAGTTAATATACTTTAGATTTAGGCTCTGTAATGTTTTTTAAGAGTAAATTTGAAGAGTAAATAATTAACATGATATAAAATTTAACTTGGATTAATGTTCTAACATGAGTTTTATTTTTAATTATATTTTGAAAATGGTTGATTTTTAGGATAGGGTTGTACCTATGCACATGACTAAAAAGAATAACCATAATTGTTTCTTTCTTTTATGTATATATATATATATTTATTTGTCTATATTTTTAAAATTTTGCGGATTCAATTTGATGATTGTTTATAATTTGAAGGATTTTAATTTAAAGAGAATTGTAGATATAAAATAAATTGAATATGGATCTAAACTTCTTAATTACATGTATATTCTTAGAAATCAAATATGAAATAAATTTGATGATTGGCAAGAATAAATTAGATAATTTTCTCGTAAAATAGACAAGCTTTTGCAATGACACTTTTAGGGTGTAACCAACTTCCTTGCCTGATTTTGAGTAATTAGTGTTAGGTTTTTTCCCAACATTTTTTACCTTAAAAAAAATGTAGATGATGACACCATTGATTCTTACAGCATCATTTTATTTTCCAAATCCTCCCTCACAAGGAGGAAATAGATTGACTTGGGCAGCTATATAGGCTCTACATCCTTAAAAACATTAATTAGTTTTGGTTTAGAAATTAAATAGTATATATGATTCGCAACCGCAACTACAAGGAAAGAAGAAGAAGAGAAGCACGCTAGCCGTAAAACCAGGAGATCTTCGGTGGTTCCAGCTGAGGGCATCATTATTAAAGTGAAGCAAGCACGGGCATCATTTTTAATTATTTTATAGTCGAAGAGAAACTCTTGCATTACTATGTTTTATGCTCCATTATGTCGTACGTAGGACCGACCATCTCATATGCACCCACAATGAAAATACAAGAATTTTCTTTATTAATTAAAAAAAAAAGTGACCATTAATTCTATAGGTATTTAATTCTATTGGTTTATATATATATATATATATATATATATATATATATATATATATATATATATATATATATGTTTCGCGCATGCGAGTCCCCGAAAAGGTTTCAAAACTCTGTAAAGCAATTCTTCCAAAGAAGTGGTCGCAGAGGGTTTCATTGAAGCATGTGGTGACAATGTGGTTGGCTATTGAGAAACAATGATCATTTGACGAAGACGAGCGCTCTATGAACGGGAGAATTATATCCACAATTATATGTAAAATAAAAAATATTGTAGGAATGTTTTATTTATTGAAAATACCTATAAAAATCACACTTATGTTATTTTTTTTTCTTATATAAGCTACTAGAAAAATGATAAATATAAACAAAGATACTATTTATATCAAGATTCACCCAAAAAGTTGCATAAGATGAATTATTATAAAGGGGTTGAGGGTTTTATTTATTACACATTATCTAATTCAAAAAATATTAGTGGACGTGGTATTAGATATCTATGTAAGAGGTGTAAAAATAAAATGTTTTTCGGTCCAAATATTGTAATGATATCTCTTCTATGAAAATGGTTCATTGATAAATACTTGTGTTGGTTTGCACATAAAAAACTATACATTTCTTACGAGATAATGGTAGTAAAAATGGTTGGGTCAATTTTTATTTTTAGCAACGTGTATAAAATTATAAATAATAATAATAAATTTTATATAATTATGGTTATGAATACAATAAAAATAAATGATGACGCTATGCCAGCAATAAAAAGGTTGTAATAAGTAATAAGGATGCTCCCACACATTTTCAATTCTTTTCCTCTATATTGTTTAGGTTGCAAATTTGCAATTTCATTAATTAGAGGTGATAAATGTGGACGTGGCGACTACTAATGGGATCCAAATTTATAAGTGGAAATAGTGTTTGGGTCTTGCCTTTTAAAATTTAAAGCTCGACATGTTCAGAATTTGGAATAATCCAAAATCTTTGGATTGAAATCGAATTGATCCATGGGTCAACCACGATATAGTAGCACATAATCTTATGATTTTTGAAATTCATCAATTTTAACTATATGGTTTGTCGCAAGTGTGTGCAAGTAATAAAAACGTTTAAATTTGCAAGTGTGTGCACGGTGTTGCAACATCATGATTAAAAAGCTATCATCAAATTATTTGATTTAAAATCATTAAAAGGTTTGAATAAACTAGCCTTATTTAAAATTTCAGGATAAAAAACGGGTTATTGCTAGAGAAGATATTAATACTCATAGCACACATTTCTTAAAATAAACTACACTATATAGTCTGGATGTGGTTTAAAGGTGTTCATGGGTTCCTAATCAGTAATTCATATATGATTTAGAACTAAGATTTATACTTATAAATAAATCTGACATTTCAAATTTATTATGGGTCTGTATGTCCAGGTAAATATTTATACCAAGAAACCATGCAAGTGCCCAGACAGAGTTCACCTATCATAGAAGACAAAAATATTTTCCTCAGCTAGTATATTGTGATGAAAAAATAATCACAATTAAAATTGATGTATATTCAAAATAATTCTAAGAATTTTCTAGTCAACTTTTGAAACTTAAATACCAGCCTGCTGGTAGGTCCAACATTTATATTAGAATATTAATCATTAATTTTCAGGAATTAAAATGTTTAGAGTTATTGAAATATTGGTCAAATTCTTAAAGAATTTTACAACTTATTGCATTTTCTCTAAAAAAAATATTTCTAAAAATATTTCTCTTCTTTTTATAAATAAAATACAATTTTTTTGTAAGGATTAAATTGTATGCAACAAGCAAAAATTATTTTTTAATTTATTATTATTATCTATTTTTGTATCCCCCCCCATATTTATTACGGGTCTGTATGTCCAGGTAAATATTTATATCAAGAATCCATGCAAGTGCCCTGACAGGGTTCACCTATCATAGAAGACAAAAATATTTTCCTCAGCTAGTATATTGTGATGAAAAAATAATCACAATAAAAATTGATGTATATCCAAAATAATTCAAAGAATTTTCTAGTCAACTTTTGAAACTTAAATACCAGCCTACTGGTAGGTCCAACATTTATATTAGAATATTAATTATTAATTTTCAGGAATTAAAATGTTTAGGGTTATTGAAATATTGGTCAAATTCTTAAAGAATTTTACAACTTATTGCATTTTCTCTAAAAAAAATAATTCTAAAAATATTTCTCTTCTTTTTATAAATAAAATACAATTTTTTTTTGTAAGGATTAAGTTGTATGCAACAAGCAAAAATTATTTTTTAATTTATTATTATTATCTATTTTTGTATCTCAAAATGGATTTAAGGGTGTATTTGTTAAAAATCTTCTTAGGCCAAAAAATCCTTAACAAAATGTTGTCCATATAAATAAAGCCTTAAGTACCTAACCCAAAACAAAACCAAAACGGTTCGACCCAAAGACACTGGTTCAACTATGAACGGAACAAAAAACCAAGATTTAACTCGAAAACTAAACAAAAATAAAATTTTAAACTGAAACAAAATCAAAGTTGAAAATTAACACAAAACATAAAAATTTTCGTAGAAAAACGAATCAAAAATTAAATCGTGAAGAACACGAAGAACATTTATTAAGAACCTAACAAACACAAATCTCAATCTAGACAAGTTTTTATACATTCAAGGCCAAGGTTTATTCGAAATCATGCAATGATCCATAATCTATCATTTATTCACTTCGACTAATAAAGAATCAACTTGATTTTATCAGTTTTGGTTAAAAAAACCCCATAAACTTGTTATTAATATTAATATAAACTTGGTGATCACTAGTTGAAATTAAAATACTTTTAGATCATGAGATTGCATTGCAATATAATTCAACAACTGTAATTACCATGACCACAACCACCCTACCAACTTCTACACCACCAGCACCTTTGCCACAGCTTTCATCATGTCAAAACCATTATTAATTGCCGCCATTATCACCATCTCTATTCCTCAATATTGCCTTTACTGCTAGCTATAACACTCACAATTTTATCGATCGCCACAGCAAATCATTATCTTTCTTTTTTACATTATTATTTGTCAAACAGTAGAAGTCTTGTTTTATGTAAAAGAAGTCTCAAATTAAGATTATAATTAATAGCATAAATTAATTAATCGATGAATAGAGCACGAATGACTCCAGAGTGGTACGTACGTACGTACGTAGATCATATATAATCTATATATAAAATCTATATATATATATGTATAGAATGGCAAATTAAAGCAAAGAAGAAATTAAAGGAGGTGGTAATTATAATTAATGGAGTGCTTAAGATCATATATATAATTATATATATATTAGTAGCCGACTTAGCTATAATTAATAACCCCGTACGTACGTGATTAATAAGATCAGAAGGAGACACGGTAGAGTGGGGGGGTTCTTCTTCTTCTTCTTCTTCTTCTTCTTCTTCTTAAGGTGGTTGATTACTTGTAGAAATAGACGTGGTGGTCCTGGCCAATAATCAACCGCGCGTGAAGATTTATTAGCATTATTATAATGGACCAAGCAATCAGTAGAGTACTGCAGAGCAGAGTAAGAGGAGGATGCATATTCCGCCACCACTTGGAAAATATATAAATAAATATATTGAAAACACACAAACAGGTGATCCACCCCCCTGCCCTGCCTCTTTCGGTTACCATTTAGCCCAACGAACACACCACTGATCCCTCTTTTATGTTTTTTTAAAAACAAGAAAGAGCACTTGGCATCGTACAGGACGAGAAGACTCAGATACATGGCGAGACACGAACACCTATTTATTATTTATTTAACATGAGCGAGCGAGCGAGACCTCTGTCCCTCTCCTCTTCTTCTCCATCTTTTCTCAACTCCTCTATTTCTTTCAGATTCATTCATTCATTCTTAATAGCACGTACTTTTCTTTTCTTAAAAAAATAAACTCTCGATCTCTCTCTAACATGGAGTATACTATTAATAACAACAGATAGATTGAGACAGAAGAAATTAAGAGAGGAAAACACATGACGGGGTCAGCTTCATTGTCATCTCCGCTGTGCACGTGGCTGTTCGCGGCTTGCATGTCGGTCACGTGCGCTAAGGAAAGCGCACACCCGTTGTCTCCACCGTCGTATAATTCTAGTCGCAGACGGAAGGCTAAGGCGGCTGCTCTTCCTATGAAATGCTGCAGCAGCAGCAGCAGTATTAGGGGAATAGTCCATTCTTCTCCTTCAAATGACAACACTAATAATAAAAGTACGTTGAGTTTTAAAGGATTAATGAGCTCTTGTTTGGCTGATGAACCTTGTAGCAGTTACTACGCTTCTGGTGGACTCTTGAGACGACGACTCAGTCCCCCCGCTACTTCCGGTATCTTCTTCTGTTACTTAATTTATTATATAATTCAAATGGTTGTTCGTTTGTGTGTCTTGTAATCGGTGTAAGCAGGATCTTGCTGCTGCTTTGTTTGAGATTTTTCAAATCAATGAGTGCAGTACTTTGGAAAGCAAATATTGATGCCTTAACTTTGCTTTCATGCTTTTTACGAGGCAGAGAGTTTGGACATCGTGTGTGTATAAAAGAGTTTGCTGAGTCTTTGTTTTCCATCTCTCTCTCTCTCTTCTTACAAGAAAACTACCCATCGTTCGTGTGAGAGAGAAGTTGTCTTTCGCTGCGTGCAAATGACAGACTCCGAACATGCGCTTTTTTTTTTTGTCTTTAAATATTTCAGGGCAAGCCATGGCTGAAGCTGTGCAACCTACAAGGGAAGTGGAGACAAAAAAGAAACCACTTACGAGGCAAAGGCGAGTAGTTGTGACAGGGATGGGTGTGGTCTCACCTCTTGGTCATGATCCAGGTGTCTTCTACAATAATCTTCTCCAAGGTGTAAGCGGTGTGACTCGGATAGAGGCTTTTGACTGTGCTCAATTTCCCACGGTCGGTAACTGATTTTTTCAACACATCTTTTCTTCCATTTGTTGCTCGCTGTAATTAAGTGCTATTACCCTTAGAAACTATTTTTTCCCCTTTGCGCAGAGAATTGCTGGAGAAATCAAGTCTTTCTCAACTGATGGATGGGTTGCTCCAAAATTGTCGAAGAGAATGGATAAATTCATGCTTTACATGCTTACTGCTGGCAAAAAAGCCTTGGCGGATGGAGGGATTACTGAGGATGTGATGGATGAATTGGATAAAACGAAGTGTGGAGTTTTGATTGGCTCAGCAATGGGTGGGATGAAGGTAGACCTAATCTCCTCACAGTTTAAGATATTTTGTCTGTGATGATGAAAATGTTGAGAAAAATGACTTTATGAAGCACCTACCAACCACCTTTAAAGGATAGTACTCATACAATTACTGAATGAAGAAATGTGTATATTCATTGTGTCATAGAATTTTATCGATGAATTAATTGCTGCTTCTGGGTGATTATCGAAAGGTTTTCAATGATGCAATTGAAGCTTTAAGGATCTCATACAAGAAGATGAATCCTTTCTGTGTTCCTTTTGCAACTACAAATATGGGTTCTGCCATGCTTGCAATGGATCTGGTAAGCTATAATTTTCAAGATGTAATATCAAAGCATACAGGTGATGGTTTGGGTATTTAAAATCGACCTTTAAACTTGTGTTTGTCACATGTAACTGCAGGGATGGATGGGACCAAATTATTCAATTTCCACTGCTTGTGCAACCAGCAACTTTTGTATATTGAATGCAGCAAACCATATCATTAGAGGCGAAGCTGTAAGCATCTCGTGTTCAATTCATTTTCAACAGCAAAAGTGTGGGATGCTTAAGATCACTTGTTAATATCCAACACCCAATTTTGTGAACTATAATATATGAACTTGCAGGATGTTATGCTTTGTGGTGGCTCTGACGCAGCAATTATTCCCATAGGTGTTTTTTTCTTCTTCCTTGAGTTATACCTGTCCTATGCTTCTTGGCATAGCAGGAAGCTGATATGAATTCATAATCGTTGGTGCAGGATTAGGGGGTTTTGTGGCATGCAGAGCACTTTCTCAGAGGAATGATGATCCAACAAGAGCTTCACGGCCTTGGGACACGGTAATTTATCATTAAAAATACCAACACACACCGAAGGAAAGGAACAGGAAAAGGAAGAAACCAATTTTTTGTAATTTGTTTCTTAAAAGAAAGAAGTTTTATTCATTTTAAACATGATAGTAGTCAAGCCAGTGAAGAATTATCTGGTGAATAAATTACACTAATTTATTTATTGATTCACTGCTCTATCCTCTCCAAGAAGTTTTGGTTCTGAGTTCTCCCCTCTTAAAGTCTTTTGTAATAAACAGAATCGGGATGGATTTGTCATGGGGGAAGGAGCTGGTGTTCTGCTTCTAGAAGAATTAGAACATGCTAAGGTAATTGTCTTATCTAATCCAAATAAAGTCGCATGATCTGATGAGAAGAGGAAGTAGAAGAGAATTAGAACATTCACTGGCGCCGTTCTCTCTCTCGCTCTCTCCCCTTGCGCACAACGTGTGCATTGCTTGCTAAATGCTATATACATGGTGATGGTAGATTGCTATTTTTTCTTCTTCACATGGTAATCTATGGTTAGTTTTTGTTCGCAGAAAAGAGGTTGCAATATCCATGCAGAATTTCTTGGAGGGAGCTTTACATGTGATGCTTATCATATGACTGAGCCACGTCCTGATGGTAGTGTGCCCCTCTAAAATACCTATAATCTTACACACTAAATCTCTATGTGGGCATGATGGTAATTTAAAGATACGCTTGAGGATCTTGATTTTTCCTTCATTTTGATGCACCTCATGATTATGTAATTAATTCGGAGCCAGTGCAGTATTGATTGATATCAAGACCCCTTGCTTCTTAGATTCTTTGGCATTGCGTCTAACAATGTTTTTGAAATTTTTTTATATGTTTTTGGATTATTTTGATGTGCTGATGTGAAAATAAAATTTTAAAAAATAAAAATATTAGTTTAATATATTTTTAAATAAAAAACACTTTAAAAAACAATCTCTACCACAATTTCAAATAGGCTCGTTGCATTCTCATGGTTGCCTTTCGGTACTCATCGAAGTAGAGACATGGGGGATTTTGTAATTATTTTCTATTCCAAAAGGAATGTAGTGGTCTGGCCCTTTCATCAAAGTCTTGCGAAACATATTTCAAAAAAACAAAAAATCTACCTCTTGTCATATCAAGGCTATAAGAAGGTACAGATAGTTGTAGTAATATTCCTATTTGAGGTAAATTCTACTGTCCTTTTCAAGAGTAGTTCTCAACGTAGCATATGGATCATTGCAGCAATCCTACAAATTTGCATGAGGCATTTTCCAGTTGAGTTGATTCACAGGCTTTTGGACAGTGTGCTGCTATTTTTATTTTTTTGTTAGTTATTTCTGTGAGTTGGCAACTGGGAACCTTTCTCCTAAATGTTGCATTTCCCCAGAAGTGATGCACTTTCATTTTTAGGCTATTAGATGCTTGAATTGGTTCTCTCTCTGAATTACAGCAACCAAATGAAAATTTTCTGTTGCAACTTGTTCTTGTCTTGATTATATTGTTTATCCATTCAAGGCCTTACAAGCTAACTAATGTGCCTTCTGCACCACATGAAAACATGCAGGGGTTGGTGTGATTCTCTGCATAGAGAAGGCATTATCACAGTCTGGGATATCCAAAGAGGATGTGAATTACATAAATGCACATGCTACATCCACACCGGCAGGTGACCTCAAAGAGTATCAAGCTCTCATGCATTGTTTTGGCCAGAATTCTGGTGTACGTATCATCTGTCATAATCGCTGCCTAATTTCTGCATGGCCATCCATTGCGAACGTGTGACACAGTTGTTTTTCCACATTCACAGTTGAGGGTGAACGCAACAAAATCCATGATTGGTCACTTACTGGGAGCAGCTGGTGCTGTGGAAGCCATAGCCGCAATACAGGTAAATTGATTTAGCATTCATGAGATATGGATACCTTTTTATCTTAACTCAAATTGAAGCACATAAAGAGAACCGGAGGAGGAAAGGGTCACTTTAATTCTTGCACCCACGATAAGTATGGATATGACATTTACAAATTGCCAAAACAGATGAACTCTTTTATTTCTTCTTTTTTTCTATTCATAATAAATACACTTCTCATGTTGCCATGAGAGAAGGAACATGGAAACTGCACTTCTCAAGTGACAATAGTCGAGTTATTCCTCCTCCCCAAACTTAGAACAAGTTTTTCATCGGTTCTTGATGTTGTATTTTGTTACTTTGTACAGGCAATACGGACAGGATGGGTTCATCCAAATATCAATCTAGAAAATCCAGATCAAGGCATGGTATGTTCGCTCCTTTGCTTTTCTCGTTTGCCCCTTTGGCATTGTAGGTTTATATGCGATGGCGTTCACCTCATGCTTTTAAAAATAAAATTCAGGACACGAGTGTATTAGTGGGCCCGAAGAAAGAGAGACTAGACATTAAGGCTGCGTTATCTAATTCATTTGGGTTTGGTGGCCACAACTCATCGATCATTTTTGCCCCATTCAAGTGAACCGGAGCTGCTTGAAGGTGTTGTAAGCTTGTTACTTTATCTCTCTCTGTTTGCTATAGCAAGAACACATCGAGCTGGGGATAGGAACGTTGAATATATGTATGAATTAACGTCTAAGGCCCTGCCATTCTATCATTTCACCAATGCATGACAGTAACTCAATTTTCAGCAGCTCAAATGTGTAAAATATAAAGATGTGGTAGGTCTAGTAGGAGATATTATCATATAACAGCATGCTAGATGGATTACTCGCCCTAGCTACTTGTTGCAGAGTACCACTGGAATCCTCACAGTATCCTGTTTTCTGGTGAACTGGTTGAGTTCAATTAACCTTTCAAATGTAACTAGTTGGACGTCTGACATCGATCAGGTGACTATTTGCTCGGGAAAGGAGAATAGTCAGATTTCGCCGAGTAAATATTCGCTGGAAATACTATTTGTTTTTGTAACTCTCTTTCTCATAATATGAATAGTAGCGGGCTTGTTTAATTTTTGTTCCATGTAGTCAATTGTAATGAATCTTGAGCTAACAATTTACTGTCAGCATAATGGTGGTTTTTTGCGTCAAGTTTGTTTGTGGTACATTTAAAAAGTCAATTAAAAATGTTCTCAACGTGTAGTTGTCAAGGTATATTGATCCGATGGAATTCTGTCGGATAAGTTTTGGGATGGATAAACAACTGCAATACTCGTATCACAAGCAAGCAAGCAAGAATGTTCCATATTGGCACCCACAAATACTAGCGTGCTTTCAACTCGGATGTTTAGGCAGGTACGCCCAATATTCATGCTAGCACTTGATCACCTGGGATCTGTTTTTCAAGGGTAGATTTGAGCACGAGTAAAGAATGCATTTGTCATGAGGACGCAGAATATCCACTCAAATTGAGTAGGAACATGTAGGGGAGAGGTTTATAGTTTAAAATATAAATTATCAACTGAGTTACCAACAGTTTTGAACTCTCTCTCTTTTTCTTTAATGACTAGTTTAGTTAATGGGAATACAAAATTGTTTGAAAATAACTACAATCAAGATGCTGTCTGGAGTAAATTCCGTTGGGACTTGTTCGAGGATCCAAATTTAAGAATTTGCCTTTCTCCAGAACAGGAGGAAATGCGAGTGCTGATAACTGCTTGTACTCCCTGGAAAACCCAACTTTTCATTGACGAGCTTACAGCCAAAGCGCAGATCCTTTCCTGATATATCAATCTACACAGGTTTTTCACCTGCTCTTTCTTTTGCTGCCTTTCTTCTGACTATTAAAATTGATGAGCTTCATGGACAGCGCAGTTGAAGCACTCTTGCCCTCAGGCTTCTTGGCCATTTTTTCAGCCTTGGCCATCGCTTTCCTCGCAGCTGCTCGATGCTCTGGTCTACGGCTCATCATCTTGCGATCTAATGGCCAATACGCATATGGCTCAAGCTTGTCCTTCCTTCTCATATCCAGCTTTCTTGCTAGCATATTCATTTCCAGTGTAAGCCCGCCCAGAATCTGAAGTTTTCCTGCGCTTCTTAATTTTCCTGGAGTTCACAGACTTGAAACTGCCTGCTTCACTCCTCACATCTGAATCAGGGTCAGTGGCCTTTTCCTTCTTTGTTTTCCCTCCACAAGCTATCAGCCACCCTTCAGGGTCGATCTCTGGCTCATCATCTGATTATTGCTTTCTTTTAAGGTGCGCAGATGATCGCAGGGCTGATCGTGTTTTGTGCTGATCAAGCAAGTCAAGTGGCTCATCTTCTAACTGGTCAAACAACTCTTCTGGCAAACTCTTGTCTGACCTGTGTATTCTTTTAGGCCTGGAAAATTTTGGGTACATATTTATGCAATCTCAGATTGTTTTGTGCCAGTAATTACAAACAGATATGCTGCACCATCCAATCAGATTCATCATTCAGTAGTTGAACTGTTTATATCATCTATTGGGACCCAAATAACAGCCTAAATTGCAAACAGTAAAAATAACAGTTCATGCCATTAATTTATAAAACTTTTAACACGTAAAGTCACTGACCTTAATGAAGCCTTGGATTGGAGCTGCGAGGAAAACTTGCTATGCCGACCTGAGACTGTTTTTGTATCCATATATTCACCACCACTGTCCTCTGTCTCTCCATCACTAAAATCAGAGAAGAGTTTTTGTATGGTTCCATCTGCTTATCCTGTAGTGAAGCAAGATTTTTCAGAATATCATTAACAATTTCAAGATCAGAGAAGAATCCTCAGAAACACCAGGATTGCATTGTTTTGCCAGAAACACTGGATAGTCTGATGTATTTGGTATATAGTACTGAAGTCTGACATTGGATGCAGTAAATCTATGTTGTGATGCGTCAAACCAGGTACAGTCAGGACTCAAGGTTCGTGTATGCACAAAATGAGAGGATGACAACATACAGAATGAGCCTTGTTCTTAGAATGTAATGCATAGTTCTTAGAATGAGCCTTGTTCTTAGAGTGTAATCACAGTAAGAAAAAAACAAGAAAACAGAGGAACAAAAAAACAGAGGAACAGGGGCATTTATCCCACCCAGCAACTGAGAAAGAAACTTACATCATACTAGCAAGGATCAGTGTTAGAAGAGAAATACAGCATTTCATAAGCACACAAAAAGATGCACAGTTCTCTTATTATTATTATTATTATTATTATTATTATTATTATTATTTTGTGTTTTGTTCTTTCAATACATTGCAGGCCATCACCGCACTCGTGGGGATTGAACAAAATATGAAGAAAGCTGGATGTCACAAGCAATTGATCCATATAGGAATATGAGTGAAACCTGGATGTAGTAGCTCTTGACATATGAGATTTAGTATCCTCCAACACTTTATCCCTCAATACCGACCACCTATTAACTTGTGTTACAACGTTCCTTCAAACCCCAAAGTCAACCATCCACACATTCCCCTTAACTCCTCCAACTCCTTTCTACCTGAAATGATCTCATCGTTATTCAGTCTTCTGACTTGATACATCAGCCATTACATTTGCCTTCTAGGGCGATATTCAATGACACAATTATAATTCTTTTTATTAATTCTACTCAAAGCTTTTATTGTATATTTAGTTTCTTATGCAACATTAAGTATTTCAAGCTTTTATGATCAATAAAAATTTATACTGAAATACTATATAAATAATATCTTCAAACTCATAAGGCAAACACTATTATTGCCAATTATAAGTAATGTACTAGATAATTCACCTCATGCATCTTCAATTGTTTTGATGCATATACATCAATGCACATCCTAAATCCTTCCTGATGTATTATTACTATACATTACAAACCCTTAAATTCTTAAAGAAAAAGCCATTACAAGAGTAGTTATGAGCCTTTTCTCAACTCTTTAAAACTCTCTTAATATTCTTTGATGCACTTAAATTTCACTCATTTACAAGTCAAAACAGCTTTAATTTTTCTCGGATCCACCAATATTTGTTTCTCTAAGATGACATGCCCTAAGAAAACTTGATCCTTAATCCTTAGTTAATGAGACCTCAGTATCAGATCCATCTTAAAAAATATTTTCACTCCTTTTAGATAATCAAACAAATCATTTATCCGAGGTAATGAATATCTATTATTCATAGTCACCATATTTAATTGTCAGTAATCAATATATAGTTTAAAGGTGCCATCCTTTTTTTTTTACAAACAAACTCGGAACTCCCCAAGATGAATTACTAAGGAAAATGAAACCCTTGTCTATAAGCTCTTGTAATTATACCTTTAACTCAGCCAACTTAGATTGTATTTTTTTTTTGTATTTGGTTTGTTCCAATGCTTATTTGGTACTTTTGATAAATCTATTCTATAAGCACTTAGATTATTTTTCTGCCTAATTTTCAACTGGGTTTACATAGATAGAACCATTTTATATGGTGACTAAGTTATGAGTGTCATCCCTAGTAGCACATTAATGGAAACCTCCACTTTCTTTTCTAGAGATAATCCTAGTTACTCTTTTAGAAATATATCTGGAAATTTCCAAACTATAGAAATATTATTTATCTTTGGACTCTCTTTCCCTAACTCTACTAAAAAAAACTATATAAGCTTGACACCCTTTTCTTAAACATTTACTAGGGGTCATAATCGATATTACACTATTTGGTATCATTCTGCTTTCCCCCTAAATGTCACCTCATCCCTATCATTTTCTAGAAAGATCACTATTTTGATAAAACATTTCATTTGTACCATATATGCACTCAAACAATTCATTCTCAGTATAATGTCAAAATCAGTTATCTTTAATGGAATTAAGTCCACCTTCATTCTTTTTCCCCCAATTGACACTATACACTCTTTACATGCATCTTCAATGTCCACACACTCACCCAAAGGTGTACCAACTACTATTCTTTTTTCTAATACACCTCTATTCAAGTTCAATTTATTCATAATTCTAGATGCTATAAAGAAATGGGTAGCACCTAGATCAAATAAGGCATAAATTAAATGATATTTTAATTTTATCATACTTGCCACCACCTCGGTTGTAGTTCAAACATCCTCACGTGTCAAACGACAAACCCTTCTTTAAGTTAGTTCATGTTGCACTCTAGATCATCCCCATATAGCACTATCCCTTGATTGAGTAGGTCCCCTAGGCTTGTGCACAATTACCGATTGTTTATGAGTTTATGCTAGAAACTAAGATCTATGACCCATCATCCTCAAATGGCATTCTCTTTTAAAATACCATGTCTCTTCTTAGTGGAAACAACATGTCCTTAAATGTTTGTAGTCCTTCCACTCGTAACCCTTCCATCTATAGATATAACACCTGTCCATTGTTATTGAACAATCCCTAGGATACTTCTGGTTGCACTTGCCACACAAAGGAAAAGGTGACACTCTTTGTATTATAGAACCCCCAGCCGAATTAGTCTTTAAGCTTATAGATTCTCTAAAGAATCCTCCACCACTAGATTGTATTGATTTTCCTAAGAACTCACTACTATTAAAGTTGCTCTTTTTTTTTGTTGAACTGCCCAGAAAATAACCCACCTTAGGTAAAGGTGGTTTCCTAATAGAATACATCATGTCTTTTATTTTTCCGTCTCCTTTGTTCCCCATCACAATCACCTTATTTTCCTATTACAACACAACCTCTGGAGATTGAGCTACCTCCACTAACTCCCTTATAATTTTGGGTTGTAAGGCAATCAATCCTTTTCTGAGCTCATGTCGGAGTCCATCTCTTAGTCTATCAATCTGATGCTACATAGTCGGCACCATAGTAGTAGCAAACATAGAGAGGTTCTGGAATCGCCTCTCATAGTCCAACATTGTCATGTTATTTTATCACGGTGCCAAGAACGCATGTTCTTTATCTCAACGATGTTATTGAGAATAATACATTCTTTCAAATTCAGATTTGAAGTTACCTCAAGTTTGCACCTCTCACCTCTCTCTCACCATGGCCCACCATGAACGAGCACTATTTGATAGCATTTGTGTCACACAAGATACTTGTACATTCCCTGGTATTGGAATTTGAGTAAGAGATTGCTCCATTTTGCGTAGCCAATATCCAACTATCTCAGCATTTTCCTTTTCCAAAAAGGGCACACACCCTATCTCCCGCATGCATTTCATCTAATGGAGAGAGGAAATGCTGGAATTATGAGTTGTGATTAATTGAGTTGGAATTTAAAGATTGATTTGTGGGATTGAATTGGCTTAAATTGAGGGGCTTGGATTGATGAAAATTTGTAATAATTTTGATTGTTTTATGTGATTTGAGGATTGAATTTAGGAAGATGAATACTTATAAGGTTAAGACAACATTGATTTTTTAGAAACTTCAATTGAGTTTTGAAAGTTTTTTTTTTCATTAGAACCATTATTTTTTCAGTTTTTAATTTTCATTCAATAGGTTTTAACTTTGGATTTTCTTTTCACTTTTATCCATAATTGAACCTTCTAATTTGGCTTTTTTCTACAATTTAGCCCTTCGTTCTTCCATTCTTTTAATTAAAGCCAAATTAAATGCTTTTTCCTTAATTATTTTTCAATTGCAACCTAAATCATTCTTGTATTTTTTTTTACCTTCTTCAACTCAATTCTTGACTTGTTAAACTCAATTATTTGTCTAAATTTTCCCTAACTGAATTTATTTTCCTCTCATTTTTATTATTTTCCTCTTCTTATTTGGGTTTTTAGTTACTAGATCTTAGACTAACATCAGTGAAAGCAACCAACATTAGTGAAAGCAAAATGGGTTGGTCTTGAATTTGATTTTTTCAAAGAGATTGTTACACCCAACATAAAATAAGACCTCCAAAATTAAATAAAATGTGAAGATCTCCAAAATTAAAGAGATTAAGAATTTTAAAATATATATTGGTTTCATAAATCTAAGTAAGGGATTGGTTGAATTTATGGAAATAAAAAATCATCCTTACCATATCATTTTCCTAGAAAAAAGTTACTTTAATTATTTAACTATGTGTTTCTTCTAAATTCATTTCACATGTACCACTTATTGTTTAAATTATTTTCTAAATTTATTCACAAGTCATTACTATTGATAGATGTTCATATAGCTCAATGATTTTTTTTTAGTTTTTTACTTTGTATTTTTTTAATTATTTTTTTATCTACTTATATTTCTTGACCAATTATTATTTTTTTTTAAAAAAAATGCTCAAAATAATATGCTCAACCCACATCAGTCGCTACTTAGAGGAGACTTGTAGACTTGATATTGACCTTGTTTTTAAATAAAAACACCAGGTTATGTCTACATCGGTCTTTAAAATTAAAAGACATATCAACTTAAGTATTTAAACCAAATTTAATGAATACATATATTAACTTGACGAAAACCTCTGGAATAGTTTTTGAGTTCATTTTGAAGATAAAAATATCATGTTAGGCCCTTGCCAATTCCTAAAACCTAGGAATCGCGTCAATTAAACTGTTAAAACCCAAGCTTGATCGCATTTATACTTAGTTATGTATGGTGAAATTGCCTCCCAGGAGATCAAGTTTTATTTACTTTTTTTTTTGTTTTTTTTTTTTTGCCATTCCGTATATGTATGTTCTCTATCTTCATCGCATTTATGCTCAGTTATGTTTCTAGCTTGAAAATAAAATAATTAAAGAAGAAATTAATAAGAATCTAGCCCTCATAATGATCAAAGTTGAAGATCACACAAAGAGAAGCTACTTTTATATACTGTAATAAATGAATTGTGTACAAAGATATGATTTTACTAATGAGTCAAAGGCGGAAGAAAAATATGCATATAGAACGCCTTCATTGTTTTGAGTTGTTATTCTTGTTCTTCAGGGACTCGAGATCGTTGTCAACGTACCCAGTGCAGACAGCTTGCACCGCCAGCCTGTTGGCAATGTCAGAACGCTTCTTTAATCCAAATGTTTCACCTGATACAAGAATTCCACAGCTCTGTTTCCCAACACATGCCTGCAAGTTAAGGATCATAATTTGAGTCAATAAATAAGATATGTGAAAAATTATATCACTAAAGAATACTACCAGCGTTTTTGCTACCTTTTCCACTACTGCCGCACTGCGAGTGGCGTAGAAGGAACCCTTCATGAATGCGCCGCATGTTCCCTCAGGGTCTCCATAGCTGGCGAATTGAATGTCTGAGATGGTTCTGCCACCTTCGCATGACAATTCTAATGTGCTTCCTTCATATGCATTTCCACATATTGTCTCGACAGCAACAATCTGGAACGACACATTTGTAGGGTTCCCGCCCACTTCCTCAAACAAGATCAAGGTGTTTTGGCCATCCTTATTAAGGTATGACCTTGGGATATGGTACCATCTTTGAGAAGGATTGCCGCAGTTCGTCACACATTTATCACCATTATAAGATCCACGGTAGTCACAAGTGTCAGGGCATCCTTTGGCATCGGCAATTTGCGTAGGCCAGAAGCGACCAAGGCTTTTTCCATTCACCCAGGCATGCCCTTTGCCCATGCCTAGCAAGTCTACCACTACTGGTTCTGTACCAGAAGGACTGGTAAATGTGGTCTGGACCCACACAGTGATAACTTAATTAGAAAGAGGAGTTCTAAACCCATACTTAAACATTTCACAAAATATTTTCACCGAGGTTTCAAGGATTATAACGTATTTACCTTGTACCATATCATGGCTCTTCCGGTAGGAAGGTTATCACTGGCAGTAAATTTACTGGCATGTGGCGAATTTGGATCATTGTATCTTTTGGCCTCACCGCTCAACCCAATCTTCATATAAAGAATGAAGTGATAATCATAAGTTTGCATAAACACCCATTAATTGTTATTTTCTGCAGAATTTTTGCGGGGCGTACCTTGTAAGACCACTGATATGACGTCAAGTCCATAAAAGGTTTCCCATTTGCTACCAACTGGACGGGCCCTTCAGCAATGCCAACAGGTTTTTTATCATAATATTGACCATAATTCTGCCCAGAAGAAAAGAGGTAAAATTGAAAATGTGAGCAAATGTAGAAGAAAAGGTAATATTAGCAAGAGTAGATTATGAAAAATGTGGTTGGTAAACGAATAGAGAACATACAGCCAATCCAACAGTGGCACTGAGTAAGCTTATGGTGTTAGTCCCAGAAGTGAGAGTAACTGGCTTCTCAAATAGAAAACTGTAATCATCTCCCTTGACTGATTGTTGAGCGTTGGCTTGCTTGGAAAACTGGGTTCCTGAATTTCGTCAACAGAGGAGATTCAAGTTTAGCTAATTAAAACTAGTAGGATAATTGACAATAATTTTTAGTCGTCCCGCAGATTTAAGTCATTTCTATCAAATTGGAATTACCTATCTCCTTCTTGTTAACATAAGCATGAAGTGTATGGCCTCTTGTGCCAACTCGCAGGGTCACATTAGTCCACTTCTTCAGTGTTGTCTCGTTAAGGTTAACACTGCATCAAAGCATTAGTCTTCCATGTCATGAACTGGAAATATGCAGCCCAAGACAATGAAACGGTTGGTGGATAATTTCCAGCGTTTAAGCTTATTACCTAGTCATGTACCACAAATAGTCAGTAGTATCAACAGTTGTTTCTTTCTGCTCAAGAAGCTCGGTGGCTCTAAATCTACCCTTTCCTTCGAGTACACCTTTCATGGGTTCTGGTGCCCACGTCCAGGAAAGTTGAACTGGTTTATCCTCCTCATGTAGCTTCTTGACCATTATTGAGGTCTGGGTATTAACCTTTGCAGTGTTGTAAATTTCTTTGTTGCAATCTTGAAGAATAGTAGCAGACCAAGCAGGCAAGGAGTACTTCCCATCTTGTCCCAAGTCTAAATTGGCTTCCTCCATGTTTGTATTGCTCAAGAAACAGAATCTCTCTCCAGTGCCTTGGTTGGTGTATGTGGTTTGCTGAACATTGAGAAGAGAATTCTCAATAATCAAAAGAACACGATAAATTCATGTTACCTCTTTCCTTTGGAATCAACATTAACTTACATCGACCCCGCCCCAGAAATTCTTGGATGTCACGGTGCCATTAGTGAGAATTCTCTCCCCCTGTTTGATAGCTTCGTGAAGTTGCTTGAGATGACCCCACTTGGGCTGATTCAAATTACCTGGAAATGATAATTTTGCACAACATCATCTCAAAGTGCTCACAATCGTATTGATATGCAATGAATTTAAAACATCATTATTTCATCATGTCCGTGCAGATTTTCCTCGGTTTAAAAAACGTTTACCATATTCATCCAGGGGAGCATTGTAGTCATATGATGTTGTAATGTATGGACCTCCTGCTGTGCGTCCAAAATTCGTTCCTCCATGATACTGAATTAGTCAAGGAAAAGATCAAAATATGTGAATAAACCCGAGAATATTAATTAATGTCATATGGTATGCAATTAACCATATAATAGCTGTTCAAGACTCCGCCATTTTGGATAAAGCGTGCCACTGAAAAGGCCAAATCTTCAGCAGTTCTATATGGATCTCTGCCACCCCAAAGCTTGAACCTAGAAGGACAGCATCACGGTTTTAAGCTTGCTAATTTAAGATTTGAGTCTGCGAGATTAGGAAAACAACGTAAAACTTTGGGAAGAAAACAAACCATCCACTCCAGTTTTCTGTCCACATTTTGGGACTCTTAGGGTTGTTTGGCTTGAACTGGTCGCAGTAAAATCCATTGCATGTATTAATCTGAGGGGCAGCATACAACAGAAATCTTCAATGCCAAATCAGAATATGAAATGGTGTTAACGTAAGCTACACTACCAAAACGGAACAAGGAAAACAAAGCAGAAATGGATACCATGGGTTGTGGAGCATTAGACTGCTGGCACATAATCCATGGGACTCCAACGTTCTGTCCTACTGCCATCTGTGCACACCAATTGACGTACCTTCTCCCTGCGTCTCCATAAGGTCCCATAACGTTTCCATATTCATTCTCAATCTGTTATGTATCTCCCAGCAGAAATGTCAGCATACCGATGTGAATGCTACTTTATGTAAACGACAAGAGAGAGAATGCCGCCAAACCTGTGCTAAAATTATAGGCCCTCCCTGTGGTGCAAACAACTTTGCTTCTTTGCACACGTCCACGATCTTGGTGGTAAAAATTTGCATCTCATTCTGTTCATAAAGAGAAATTAAGAAAGCAGAACAGAAACACTACAACAGAGAAGAAAAATCAATTATTTCCAAGTAATGGAAACCTTGTAAATCTCATTATCCGTTCTCAATTCAATCCCTGGAATGTTGTGTAGCCACATGGGGAAGCCTCTGGTAAAGAGAGATTAGACATCATCAGCTTTGAAATAGATGCACAGAGTTAGTTTGCTTTAAAACTTGCAGTTGCCCAGCATTAAAAAGGGTACATACCCGTATGACCATTCAGCACAAACATACGGACCAATCCGGAGAATGACGTGAAGTCCAGCTTCTTGAGCGAGCTTAAAGAATTTTACAATGTCCTGATTCCCAGAGAAATAATACTGGCTCGGCACAATTTAAACAGAAAAAGTGAATTAGGTTGGGGAATCAAATCGCTTGAGCTGAAAAAATAAAGCACTACGTGCACATGAGCAGTTCAAACCTGCCGGCGGACTGGCTCATGGCGGTCCCAGAAGATATAAGTTTCAATAGCATCAATGCCACCTTCCTTAGCCTTCTGGAATAGCTCTGGCCACATCTGTATAACAGGAAAAATGAGCCTAGCATTTTAACTTTCTTATTTGAGAATACAAGAAAAAAAAACACCACAAAAAACGCAACAAGCAAACAAGCTAGGTTGCCTTCAGGCTCACGATACTGTCATATTGGAAGATAATGTTTCTGATACCTCAGGCGTGCTACGCGGATAGTGAATTGCTCCTGCGAAAATGATTTTCCGTTCACCATTGATGATAACAGCATTGGAATCATAATCAACAGTCATTGCAGAGCTTGAGCATAGCAATGCTAAAGTCGCAATAAGAAGAATTTCAATCTGAGAACCTGACAGCTTCATCTCTGATTCTGGATGAATTATAAAACAAGAACAATTTGAAGAGAAAAATAAAAAGAAGAAAACAAGATTAAGCGTGTTCGTGCACAGGCTATCTTCGCACTGAAGCCAGTAAAGCTGAAGAACAACGCTTATATAGGAAACACCATGTCTAAAATTATACAAACAACTAAGATTGGACACCTCTATCACCTAAATTTTCTATATTTGGAGACCCCATTGTTCAAGGTTTTACAAGACTCGTTAGGTATTTTAGATAAGACTTGACATTCTGTCCTGAGAGTTTTGAGCAACACTTCCAGCGCGCTAGCCTTTAATTTCAACCTGAGGATAGCTGCAAGGACAAAACCTATCCAGTTTCAAGTCAGCGAAATCAATCATGAGTACGATGATGAACTCCTTAATTACTACCGCGAAACATGGTGCAAGTGGATTGTCTTTACAGCGGCCATAACAATAGCAATGATCTTGTAAATCAAAGCCCGTTACAAATTATAATCTGTTTTCTTTTCCCTCCATCAGTTACAATATTGGACAGAGAAAAACACTCTGTATTTCCTTCTTTCTTTTGAAATCTCAAAATTTCATTAAGAGAATACTTCAAATCAAAGTACAGCTCAAGAGAAGAGGCTTTTCCTGTAGCATACGAGGCATGCCTCCAGAACAGCTAGAAGTTCACTCAACACCCTAAAATCTTGGAAATCATTTTTCATTTATGGAGAACGAAAAATGGTAGAGCTATATATGGTGGAACTTCCTGAAATCAATTTTAATCAGCTTGCCTTGAACACGGTTGAAGGGTATCTCTATCACGAACTCTACATAGATCTGTGGTTCGTTTATACGGCGATAAAAATCCATTCTTAATTCCAGATAAAATTAAGATTTCTCTCATGTTTAAACGGAGCTCAAGGACGTCGAGGATTAAAAATATTTTTGAAATAAACATTCACAGGAAACAGGCATTTTAAATTAATTAATCAATCCTGACTAAAACTAAGAACATAAACCTACCCCAGCTTGTTTTAAAAAATTCAAGAAAAAATTAACAAAGCCCATGAGATCTCTTTCTTTCTTTCTTTACTCGAAACACATTATGTGATCTCTCTATATTTGTAGAATTACCGTTCCATTATTATTTACTAACAAAGCTAAAAAAAATTGGGATGATTTAATTGCTCACTGCACTGTTAATGTGAACAGAGCAGTTTCTTTTTCCTCATTATTCAAGTTATTAAGAAAGGTTTTATTTTGGTTCCTTTCTTTCCGGTCCATGTATTTTTCTCTCTTTTCTTTTCAATTTCCATTGCACTGTTCAAAAAATTGTTTGATGTCATTCTAGCCTTCCTTGTTTCATAATAAAACTGTGAATTTAGAGTTCTTTAGAAAAAAAATATTATTTTAATTTGTTTCAGTCTCATAACATATTAGTAGCATAAAGAGTAAAAAAAAAAAAAAGAAAAAGAATGTACAAAAGTCACTTTTATCGAATCTGTCACGGTACACAAACAAGGGAGAATTTGAATCAAACAAATTCATAAAATTCTCGAATATATACTATTTCTAGGAGTCCTAATCGCACCCCATATCAAATTTAAGGTCATTTGAAGATTGTTCGCTATAGTAACGAAAGTCAGGATTAAAACTTGCGTAAAAGGTTAGATTCGTATCAGAAGGGAATTTTAGGTCAAATAAATTTAGAAAATTTTCCAATTTTATATGCTGCATTTTAAGGTTCTAATCACACCTCATATACAATTTGAGGTCATTTGGAGTTTTTTTTGCTATAAGAACTAAATTTGGGATTGAAACTTGTCGTATCAGGTCTAATTCGCATCATTAATTCAAACTTGTTTTGCTTTTGTTATTTCTCATATCTAACTGTATAATAACATTATAATTGACATATTTAGGTGTCATTTTAATTTTTTTATAACCTTTGCATATGCTTTCTTTTGCAAAAATGTTTATTTTGCGTACAAATTCACCTGTTACTCATGAAATTATAATGTAGTTTCTTATTTGCTTGTTTTTATATTTTTCTTGCTTCTTAAGTCATATGCACATATTTGGGTATGCTAATAAGGCTGTTGTATTTGGTGTTGAAATCATTTTTGCAAGAGCCAAAAAAAGATGAGACGAGAGGAAACAGACATAGCAAACATATTTGAGTGAAAATCATATATTTGAGTGAAACACGAAAAGAGTGCAAACATGTGAGGGAGTGAGAAAAAAAATATTTTTTTATCATAATGTCGAAGGCAAGCAACAATATGGCACCACAGAGAGGAGACAATGAAATTGTAACTTAGTTATACATTATGAATCAACAGATGAATTAGATGGCTAATAAATTTGGAGATAGGTTGGAGAGAAAACGTGCTAATGATCATGATGGGGTTCAAAATAGGCCTAAACAAAGAGAATTTATTGTTAGGAGAGCTCTTAGGCAAGTTAACACTAATGCGAATGAGTTTGTGACTGATAATGACACGAGTAGTGTTGATTTTGAAAATATATTCGTGGGACATGAGGAACATTTTGCATGCTAGCAGAATCGTTAGTTTAGAGGGGAAATATATGGTGATAACTTTAGCCATGGAGGTACTTATAGGTACTGGAACCATAATGTTGAGTTTGGTGGAGATTTGAGTACAATTAAGCTGAAAATATCAGCTTTTCAAGGGAAGAATGATCTATAAATTTATTTAGAATTAGAGAAGAAGGTGAAGTGGATTTTTTTAGTGTCAAAATTATCCATAACCTAAGAAAGTCAAGTTTTTTGTGATTGTTTTTACTAATTATGTCATTGTATAGTGAGATCAATTAGTGACAAACTATTATTTGGGCAGCGAGTTGAAGAATAAACATTAGGTTCTTTTTTTTCTTTGTTTGCATCAAAACAACATTTCTTTGCAAGGATAAAGATCGTACACTAAAAAATTAACTGGTTTTGTGGTGTCATTCACTTACATAGGGTTTTTAAATACAAGGTTATCTCAGAATTCAAGTCTTTTTTCATACTTTTTTATTCTTAGATATAGGGTTATTTCTAGATCAGAGTTCTATCAAACCTTATTTTCAGCTTTTAAATAACACATCGGCTATTATTTTTATCAACACAGATATGATAAAACTTCTAGCTAGCCTCTAGGCATATGACAGAAAAAAAGGTCCAAAATAGATTTTCCAAAAGCACTGAATCGCAGCTTCCATAGATTTGCACACGAAAGCAAGCACTTGGTCTTCAACCAATACCCAACTAATGATGAAGTTGAAAGAAAATACTACACATAAGAAAGCATTGAAAGCTCTTCATCTCATTAAATAAATGACTACATACCTGCTTTCTTAGCTTGGTGGTGTCAAGTGTTTCGAAGAGGGCAAGCAACCCGAATATACCCTCGAAGTGGTGTTGTGGTTCGTGGGATGATCTCTTTCATAATAAGCATATGGTTTGAATTGTTTAAAGCTGGTTCCATGGAAGCTGGGAACAAAGCCAACCATGCATGCACAACATCACTGTTTTTCTTAGTAGCAAGTAAACAAATCTAACTCTAATATTTTACGTGGCCATGAAATTCCAAAGAGACTATATATCCAGTCAATTTTCTTTCACTTGATATTTAACGAATGCTTAACAAAGTGTGAAACTAAAAATGGAGAAAATTAAACGGTGCAAGTGTTCTGAACCTTGCAGCCTAAACACATCCTCCGATCCTCAATTCCAGTCTTTTGTTCCATTTCGAGAGATCCATTTATATATATAACTCACCATATTTGTCAATGTCCAATTCAATTACGCCAGAGATCCCCCACCTTCAAGGCTTCAAGGCTTCATCTGTAGTTTTGTTCAAGATTTGACAAAAGAATCAACAAATTTAGGGTTTCAAAATTCCTGAGTGCAAAAAGCAAATAGATTGGTTTCATTCACGGTATAAGAAGTCTTCCTGTCTAGTGAACCCAGCAATATTAAAGAACAAATTATACCTATTTTTTTTTTTTTTTTTTTTTGTTATGGGATGTATATGCAATTTTTGTTTTGTTTTTTAATTAAAATAATCTATTGATTGTTGATTGAAAGAAGGGAAGAAGGAAGGGAAAGAGATTGGAAAATGAAATTGATATATTGCTTGTGTGTTTGTGCTTATATTAAGTTTAGGATAAACTATTTTTTTTAATTTCTTGAGTTGAATAATGATGTAAATAGTAATTTTTAAAATAATAGAGATAAAATAAAAAAAATAATTAAACTACATAAGTGTGAGGGTAATTTTTCCATTTCTTTTTTCTAGACTATTCAGTGGTTTAACATAATGATTTATTATTATTATTATTATTATTATTATTATTATTATGACCTCAATGGAGTTGTTAAGATTTGAAAAAACACAACCCCAAAATTTCCCCTAACAGAGAAGAATGGAAGAGTGCCGTTGTACAAGCCTAACGTGGGCATGCAATTCAACGAGCCCATTGGTGGCGGTGGTAATAATCGATCCCTCTCCAGATGTGTACACGTACCCAAACCTAGACGGTTATAAATTCACTTGGAATTGTTTAATAGGTTATTCGTGGCCAGATCCTAAGATGAACTATAATCATGATGTTTAACTGTACTATCTGTTTTAGATAGATCAACTATAATAATTGTGGAAATAGGTCCCACGTGCAAGCAATGAGTATTTTCTGTTTGGTTTGATTTTTATTTAAAAAACTAACTACACCAAATTTTTTAATTCAAAATCAATATCGGTTCAAACCGATCATTTTTGATTTGGTTCAGTTCGGTTAATTGAGAAAAAAAATTGAAAAATCAATACTATCCAGTGGAAGTGCTAAGCGCAAAAGGTGAAGAAGCTTTGAATTCGATCGAACATAGCGAGAGTAGCAGCTGATCTTCTACTTGATCTATCTACCATATTAATTGATGTATTAAAGAGACCGAGTTCCTACAAGGGAAGAAAAGATTCACCAGCTCAAATTTAAAATCCTTATCCCTTTGTAAAAGACATTGCATGGAATAGTTTACACGGAACATGGAAAGGTAGAAACTCAAATTTAAAATAGAAATTCCTAAGCTATAAGGAATGGGGTCAGGGGTGGAGACTGACTGTCAAGAAGCATAGCATCTACTAGAGAATCAAAAAATAATGAGATAATTAGGGAAGAATTGTGAATTGTGAAGGATTGAAAGACATTTAGGAGAGGGGGCGGTTGAGAGCTGAAGGATTATGAACTGTGAAGTTTAGTTTTATGGTTTCCTTTTATAATGGGTTTAAATGTTGGTTGAACCGGTTCGATTCAATTTGGGTTAACCAGTTTCTGCATTACAAAACCAAAACTAAACCGAACCAAAAATTTTTCTAAATATTCTTATCGATTATTTTTCTCGGTTTAGTTTTTTCTGTTAATTTTTTTTTCCAGTTTTCTTAGTTTATTAGTTTTTTTTGCTCATCCTTATAAGCAGTGAAAGAAAATTTGTAACTAGTAATATCTGTTTTGGATAAATCAATTATAATAATTAGAAAATAATTCAATTGATTTGGTCTTTTTTTTTTTATCATAATCATTATTATATAATTCCATAGCAACATGGCCATCTCCACCCTTTACTAAATAAATAAATTAGAATTACAAATAACTAATAAATTAAGTAATAGTTATTCCCTACACTTTTCCATGTAGGTAAAAAAAATAAAAACTCTTAAAAGGTTTTAAAAACATTTTTCTTAGGCACAACTACCACATTCGAACCCAATTGTTATTAAAATACATGGACCTGAGCATGGGGGCTCAAGCCTATTTTAGGTGTGTTGTTACGCCTAACCTTGCTTATTGGGCATAACACACCCAGCAAGCAAGCCTTATTATTTTGGGTGTCGGGGCATGCCATCACCCATCATTAAATCCAAACATAACAGGACTTATTTAATTAAGGTGTTGGGCATGCCAACTCCTAATTTCTTAGGGGTGCTGAGCATGCACCTCGTCACTCAAGGGCTCGGGGGTATAAGCCCTGAGCCCAACACTCTCTTGAAATTTTTTTCAAGAACCCCTAACAAGTCTTTTAATATTTTATACTAATTTAATATATATTATTTTGAGTATAATATAACTCAAAATATCACAAGGGTGAAATTATATTTTAGTATCTCCTCTCTACAAAAAAGACAAGACTCATAAGTTATAAATACACCATGAATTATTCAAACTCAAGATTCACAATCTCTTCATTCTCAATATTTTCAGAGTTTCAGAGTCCATCTCTTTAAAATATCATTGCACTTTCTCTCTTTCTCTTAAGTTACTGACTTTACCATCAAAGAGTCTCAACGTCCATCAAATGAGACCTTTTACAGGTACTAGTTACTGGTCACATGGCTTATCAGGCACCATCTACTACCACTATAGCTACCGGTCATCTAGCTTACCAGGCACCACCTGCTACTACCACAATTATTGGTCACTTTGGCATACCAATCATCACCTGCTACAAACTACCAACTATCAATCATTTAGGCTTTTCATATCAAGCTGCTAGATACCTAGGCTGGGGAGAATAGATCGAATTGCTTGAAATAATAGATTAATTATTTATCCAACACATTAGTCTTATTCCTAAACATCTTGAATTTTGAAACTCATCAGATATCAAGTCATTTGTAGACCAAAACCATCCTAATATTTCCAACTTTATTCTTGGAGATTTATTTAATTTAATGATGTTAGGAAAAAGAACAAATCTAATGATCAGAAGGTTGTTGGAATTATTGGTTTTGGGCAACCAGTGTAGGTTCATAGATGGGTAATACTAGTCCAAGAAGTCCATTGGTGGGGTTGGATTGGGTATTGTTGTAGCCTTTGACAAGTCTTCTAATAGTGATGGTGGTACGAAGTTTTGGCTGGGTATGCAATTTGTAGATCAAATCCAGTTCTAGTTAATTCTAGTAAAACTTTTGAGAGATTTGACTGTGGTTTCAAGGAAATACATGTAGAGAGATTCGAGGACTATACATATGTGACAATTTATGGCCGTAATCATTCATTTACTTAGGGTTAGTTTAGAAGTGTGGTAAATGTTATTTTTCAAAGTGTTTTTCACTTGAAAATACATCAAAATAATATTTTTATTTTTTAAGATTTATTTTTTATATTGGCACATTAAAATGATCCAATGACATCCAAAAAAATTAATTTGAAGCTAAAAAGATTAAAAAACATGGTTGGACCGCAATAACAAACAAAGTCTGGTATACTACGATGGAGATGAATGTGGAAAAACAAGGCATGATAAAAGATGTGACAACATGGGTTTTACTTCTCTGCCTAGGCAATTGCAAGCCAAAGTTGTCAGACATGTTTCAGTATATCCTACTTCAGATTTTCTCAATTAATGTCATTGATGCAAAAAAAAAAAAACTCCATCGAAAAGACATTTGAGTCTTTTGTAATTCTAACACAATTTAATAACAATTTTGAAAAATTAACATATGTTAGAAAAGTATTTCAAAAATAACACAGTTTGAACACAATCACTATTAAGAATAATGGTTGTACACAACTGCTATTGAGAATAGCAGTTGTTTCAAAAGAAGTCAATCCAAATTTTTATGAAGATCTATTGGCCAATAAAGAATGGATCATCGATGGCACACTAGAGCTTCTTTTTGTACATACCTAGTACTGTTAGAAAAGATCTTAACGAGACGATTCTAACTACACCTTGAAATACCATCAAACATGGTCATGATTTGTTAGGGGGGTTTTCAGGGTTAATTATGACCCCGTTTAGTGGTCTTTCAAGGTGTAGCTAGAATCGTCTCGTTAAGATTTTTCTAACGGTACTAAGCATGTCGAAAACGGATCTCCAGTGTGTCCTTGGTGACACATTTTTTTCTTCCCTCATTTCTCTCTCATGCCTTATATCCTAAACTATTAGATCTTAAATCTTATCTTTTAGCCATTTGATCTTCATGAAATTTTAAGTTGACTTTTGATATAGTTAATTATTTTGCAAAAGAGAAAACATCACAACACAACCGCTATTCTCAATAGCGGTTGTGTATAGAATTGATATTAAAAAACACGGTTATATTTAACTGTTATTTCCAATAATGATTGTATAAAAAAATACAGCTTTGTTCAAACTATGATATTTTTCAAAATCCTTACCAAACTGTCAATTTTTAAAAAAATTCGAGACATTTACATATACAGCCAAAAATTTGAAGTCTCTCCTAATGGATGCTTATATTATAAAGTGCCTTAAAATTATTGTTGCATACTTAGCCAAATATTTTCTTTTAGTTCATTTCAAGACTGAAATACAAACTTGAAATTAACATGTCTTTTACATGTTTGCAGGGGAGAGAGGATTTTGCAGCATGGAGTGTCGGACGAGTCAAATTACAATAGATAAACGCAAAGAATAGTGTAAATCAAAAGTTGCAGGATCTGTAGTAGATGTTTCAAGCTCACCTTATATAAGAAGCTCCATCTTCTCAACTAGGATTCTTGCAATTTAGGCTAAAAATGTAAATCCTGACTTGCAGATGGCTACAACCCTACAAATTTACACGATAATACTTTTACAAATATGACAATTTTATCAACTCAATATTTGAATAAAATATACAGAGGCTAAATTTTATATTGTATTGAGATTTTTGGTGAAGGCGAATTCAATCCTTTTTATACTTGATAGTCTTGCATGTTAAAATAATGATTTAATGTTTAATTCGTTGTCTTAAATCCCATTTCATCTCATCATTTTTAGGGTTTTTAAACTTGACCTCCAAATGGAAATCTTGAAATCCTTTACAGGGTCTAAATGGAACCTTTAAATACTTTAGGACAGAGCAACAATTATAAAGTCGGTTGATAGTGGAGATTTTATTTTACTAGCTAACTGCAATAAAAACAGCAAGATGAATGTCACCATTAATGAAAGAACGATCCATCCTAGAACTTCAATGAGGCCAGATGGTGACATAATAGAAGTCAGTACCAATCAGCGTCCCAATATATCAACTGGTCACAGACCAATGATCGATTCCAAGATTGATGTGCCAAGGTCTTCACAATTACCGCTTTCTATAGTTATCAAAACTACTTAAGAAGAACCTAGTCAATATGAGGAGAATCCCATATCAATAATAAAAGCCATCATATTTCAAAATACTTTTCTAACATATGTAGAAAAAAAAGGGTATGATAGAAGATGTGACAACATGGGTTTTACTTCTCTGCTTAAGAAATTATAGGCCAAAATTGTTAGAGATGTTTCAGTATATCCTATTTCAGATTTTCTCAGTTCATTTCATTTAAGGAGAAAAAACTCTATGGAAAAGACATTTGGGTCTTTTGTAATTCTAAAACGCTTTAATAAAAGTTTTGAAAAATTATCATATGTTAGAAAAGTATTTTGAAAAAATAACACAATTTGAACACAACCACTATTAGGAATAGTGGTTGTACACAATTGCTATTGAGAACAATAGTTGTTTCAAAAGTCATTTCTCAATCAAATTAATTAAAAGCTATAGAAGTCAATCTAAATTTTTATGAAGATCCATTGGCCAAGAAAGAATGGGGCACCGAGGACATTTTAGAGCTCTATTGTTTTACATACTCAGTACTGTTAGAAAAATCTTAACAAAATGATTCGGGGTTAATAGAGCTCTATTGTTTTACATACTCAGTACTGTTAGAAAAATCTTAACAAAATGATTCTAACCACACCTTGAAAGACCACCAAACATGGTCATGATTTGTTAGGGGGGTTTTCGGGGTTAATTTTGTTTAGTGGTCTTTCAAGGTGTAGCTAGAATCATCTCGTCAAGATTTTTCTAACGATACTAAGCGTGTCAAAAATGAATCTCTAGTGCGTCCTTGATGACTCATTTTTTTCTTTCCATTTTTTTCTTCCCTCATTTCTCTCTTCTGCCAGATCACCTTATCTCCTAACTATTAGATCTTGAATCTTATCTTGTAGCCATTGGATTTTCATGAAATTTTGAGTTGACTTTTGATATAGCTAATTATTTTGCAAAAGAGAAAACATCACTACACAACCGCTATTCTCAATAGCAGTTGTGTATAGAATTGATATTAAAAAACATGATTGTATTCAACCGCTATTTCTAATGGTGGTTGTGTACAAAACTAATATTGAAAAACAAGGTTTTGTTCAAACTATGGTATTTCCCAAAATCTTGGTAGGGTTGGATTGAGTTTATTGCATAATAATCCACATTAAAAGAAAAGATTAAGAAATTAAGGTTTTAGGGAACAATGATCAATTCTTTCCATCTCTTCAAAACTGAACAAGCAGCACCCTAATAAATGACCTCATCTACAACCCCCATTATCTATCTATCTCCTCAAATCCACTTATAGTCATAATTTTATCACAAAAAAAAATCAAATAATTATTGTATCATTGGCTATTTTTTAGGACAAAACATGTGCGTATTCCACCATCAGTATAGACAACCTTGATGAATCATGAATCCATGCAAGAAATTGATTTCAACTGTAATTTTGTTGTTTGATTTAGGAGAAATCACAAGTTCTTTAGTGTTTGTCAAAGAGGGAGAGTAAACGGGGAAAGAGAGAGAGAGCACCCGAAATGATCTATCAATTTATCGTTTGGTGTCTTTGATTCTTATAATATATATGGGGGTACTATAGTCATTTCATCATATTTGAAATTTGTCTTTGATCTAGGTTGCAAACTGTAATTTTCAAAACTTGATAGGCAAATGTAATTTAAACTAAATTATAGGATGCCAAATATTGTTATTATTATTGTTATTGTTATTACCCCATCATCTACTCCTCCTCTACCAACATTATCATCACCATAATCACTTTTATTGTTTGTACTACAAATATTGATGAAATCAATTTTTTTATTCATCATTTCAAATTAGTATTTCGGTTTCTTATTAGTATTTCATATGCATTACTTGAATTAAAATGTCATTTTGATTCCTTCATTGAACACTTATTCCTTCATTTTATTTCCAATCTTTTCTTCTTTATAACCAAACAACACTTCAATTTTTAATCTTTTTACTAATCACTCCATATATGTGTTGCTCTAATAGATAATCATGTTATTGATCTCTAACTAATTAGTTGGCCAATCATTAATTCTCTTATCAATTATGCTATGTGTTCTTCATTTGTTTCTTATCAATTAAGAGGAGCTTAATCCTGTGGAGGCAGATAGCAACCTTACAAAATCAAATGGAGTTCGAGTTCTTAATATTTTAAACCCTAAAATAGGTAAATCTATCTCACTTAATGCCACATGAAATGATAGCAAGTGAACAAATAAAAGAACAATAAAGTAAATAAAGTAGGAAGGTCAAAGAGTGCCTATAAAAGAAAACAAATAAAAGAATATAAAAAAGAGATAGATTGAATAAAATTAAAGATATAAATTGTACATGTGAGGTTGACTATCTTTTTCAATAAATAGATAGCCTATTTATGTTGCTATAAAGTTCAAATCATACGTTAACTACAATTTCCAACTCCATACAAATTATTCATAATAGATCGGGAGCTTATAATATGAATCATAATACAATTTGTAATGCTTATAACAAGTCTCCTTCTTGATAGTCATATGTTTCCTTACTAATTTATAATTCCTACCAGTATAATATAACTTGATCTTATAGGTAATCACATGAATCCTTATCTCTATAATTGATTACCTTTTCATGGTCGATCATGTCTTCTAACACTCCTAGATGATCATGAATTTCGATTCCTTTGGTTGATCGCTTTCTATCTTCCCGAATCAATTTTGAACTCCTCTTAGACATTTTTTTTAATTGTTCACGATTGAGTTCAATCTTTTTTTCCTGTTTGGTTATGAACAATTAATGTTTTTGCATAGTTGATACATAGATGTTTACTTTAGGTGTAAACAATGCCCTTTATATTTTTTTAATTTTAGATTGAATAAAAAAAATCCCCCCATCAAGTTAATAATGGATCGATCAAATAAATTAATCATCTATAATATAAATAATAATGAGCATTGTTTACTTAAAATTATTGGCCATGCTTCTTTTTTTGTTCAACTCATCAAACTATTAGTGTTTACCTACCACTAATGACATCCAATCCTTTTAAACTTTAAAATCCTCTCATAATTGAAGAAGATAAAGATGATGAAACCCTAATTGCAAGGTTAATGAGTAGGCCTAGGGTAACTATTTCAATAAAAAAAAAAATTTGTATTTTGATTTGTTTTTCAACTTTTATCTTACCCTATTTTCTTTGTACTTTTTTTATACTAGCTTTTGAAATTTTTCTTCCATCTTTATTTGCCATTATAAAGATGATATTGAAAACTCTTGTTTGTCCTCTCTAACTAAGTTCTTCCCCACCAATAGTATTTGTCATCACTATTGCCATTACTATTGATATTAAAGATGTCTCATAGCCAATAATTATTATTGTAGATCATAAGAATGCTCCTTTTTTTTTGTTTAGCAAAATAGGTCCCTTTCATCACCACTAGAAATATTTTTTAATCTTGTTATTGTGTTTCCTTATATTTCTAAAGAAGAACCTCATAAAACTCATATGTTAGCAACTAATTTTTCTAAAATTAGCATGGATGCAAACCCTGAAATAGCACCCATTCATCCTTATATGTCAGTAATGTTTTTATAAAAGAAGCATTATAAGCAGGGTATAGAAACTAGTTAAAGCATAGGCTAATTTTAAGAATAATTCTAATAAAGGCTCATCTTTATTAGGGTAATCTCGATAGATAGATGAATCTTTTATCTCTCATATCTTATAACTATATAAGGGGTATTTAATATAGAAGTATATTCTAAAGACAATTTATAAAAAAAAATCTATTAAGGGCCTCTAAAGAAATCTTAGAATTGCTAAAATGAGAGTCAGCATCTTCAATGACCAAATCATTGTGAATTGTATTCAATAACTCTTAGACAACATATTATTCCAAGTTTTATAGGTACAATTAACCAAAAGATATGTGATACCCTTACACAACTTTAAGATTGCCTTGGTCCGATCATAACAATGGGAGTTCTATATATATTAAAGGTGCAAATAAATTACGAGGCTACTTAAAATTTAATACTTTTATATATATATATATATATATATATATATATATATATAAAACTTAAAATAAAAAGCATATTGCTATTAAAAAAACTCATATGATAATAAAAAGACTTGAATTAACATTTACTCATATAAACTTGAAGTTATTAAACTAAAAAAGAGATAAACTTGAATAAAAGCAATCATTACTAAATCCAAAGCTTCTATAAACATGATAAAAGCAGAGGTTATGATTAGCATAAAATAACAATGCATCTTCAATCATTAAAAGACAACACACTAGTTAGGCTAAAGCAAAAACAAGCATTAAAGAAAAAAATCATGGTCCAACTTCTAGGGTTTGAAAAATTATTTTCTCAACTCTGTTTTCAATTAAAAATATATAAGAAACACCCTAAATACCTAAAAAAAACACATTTATATTCTCATACCAACCTTTAATCATTCAAAAAATAAAAAATCAGCATAAATAAAAAAAATTCTCAATCTATTTTTTATAGCAATATAAAAACTTGAAAGCACCTTAATAACTCATCAAATGAAATTCATTGACATTATAATTACTTTTTTTTTGTTGCCAAAATATATCCAACCGATTATTTTGTCTCCTCAAATTTTTGGTGACCTCTATCATCTCTTAAAATCAATGAATGAAAGGTGCACAAAATAAAATTTTGCATTAAAAATTAAAATGCTTAAGCTTACTGGAAAAAAAAAATAGCAGTCGACAAAAGAGCACTTTTTAGCGTGAATTTTGATAAACGACACATTGATTGTTTTTGGTTCTCATGCTGTTTTTATCTTTTACTTGTCTTTATAATACAAATTAAAACTGTCATTAAATTGGCATCTAATCAAGTTTAGAAATCTAATTCACACCTTTAATCCTCAAGAACATTCAATTAGAAGAGATCGTCCAAAAATATAAATAAACATGAAAGGATACAATCGGTGAAAAACAAAAGGTTCACTGACCAAAATGAAAAAAAAAAAAAAAAACATATTGAAATCATTGAGAGACATGCATAGCGCTTGTCATATACAGTAGAACAACCGCACGATTTAGTTTTTCTTGTAATTGTAATTGTAATGCTATGCATTTCACAAACCTTAGAAATGTATGAAAATCTGTATATACAAATGAAGCAAGCTATAAAATTGGAGCAAACATGGTGGCATTAGAACACCATAAGAAGAAGCTGAACTGCACCAACGTCATCTGTCTGGCTGGTCTGATACAGTCATACAATGTCATTGGCCTTCAGAAAGGTTAAGGGGAGTTGAGATGTGTTGACGTGTCAAAAATCATAATCTATGTCTGTTATGTTTTGGGAGACAGAGAGCTTAACCAGCTTTCCTTGCTCATCATATCGATCAAGGTTTTCACATGGAGCAGGGAAGATCGTCCCTATAACACGACCTTGAACAAAGGCGCACTGGAATATATGCTTTTTCTTGTAAGTTAACCCCACTGACATATCCTGAAAAGTCACATTCCTAACTGGAATTTCTTCGCTCCCATGTATGCGAACAGGCACACGAACTCCTTGGCCATGGATTCCACTGAAGCTTATGTCCTGGAGTGTTGGAACAGCCTTTGGATCATAACCCTCATCAGGGTGTTCATTGTAGTCTGTCTTGATAACAATTCCAACTCTTACATCGTCAAATGTCAGGTTCCTGTAGGTTATATTTCGAACATATGCACCTCTTCCCGGGGCAGTCTTGATCCGAACTGCACGCCTTGAGCTCCACACAAGGAGGTTCTCCACGGTAACACTTGATACCCCACCTGACATCTCACTGCCAATTGATATGCCGGCACTAATACAAAATTCAGCCAGGGTGGATCTCAGTTGCCATCTAAAGAAAAACACATGCATTTATGGCAAACTAAGACAGCTAAATGGTGCCGCCAAGACAGCTAAATGGTGCCGAGAACCTAATAAATGATAATATGACACAAGTAATTGCGATAAAAGCCTAAATGCACAAGTCAGCTAGGGTCCAAAATCATTCAAACTGCATGTTGCCTAGCAACCACGACTGAGTTTGGTATCCTGCTTCACAGCAGTTTCTTGAGTGAAGTTTTAACATGGCTGAAAGCCACAAAGGTTAATTCTACAACACAACGGTTCATTCAAGAATCTACAACACAACAGTTCCTTCAAGATTACCAGATAGGCAATTGCATTAAGGAATCAACAGTTGCTTTCCTACATAGAAACAAAAAAATGCATGGTTCCCTTGCATCAACTTGCTGAAAAAAAGTAGTAATAGCACCTCAAATCATATTTCTTTTTTAATGGAAATGGTCCTTGTTTGCTTGTGGTAACCTCCTTCCATTGAAATGTTCAAAACTATGGTGAAGTAAAACCTTGGGTGAAGATTCTTTGTTTTTGTGCCCTTCTCTCTCTTTTTTAATTTAAAATTAATTTATTCTTGTTTATTCTTCCATTTCTATTTTAAACCAAAAATGTATGCTATTATTTTTATTTTATTTTTTGTAATCACATTTAATTTAAAATCAATTTTATATATATTAGGGTCCACCATTATCCATAATTTTTTCAACTCTTACTAAACATCATTTAATAATTTTTACACCCTTCACACTTTCCCCTTAAATTTTACTCCATTAACATTTCGCTTCCAAATTTTTCACCTTATACCAAATGCAACCTAAGTAGTAAAGTTCCGAAGAGAAGCAAATTTATCGATTTACATATAATATTTGTAAACAAAAAAAGTACAATTTAGAATAAATCATGCGCCTCCGCTTGTGCACATTTCCTCTATAATATTCTAATCAAATGGGTGAAATTATATATATATATCCTCCACAAACTGGCCTTGTATTTACACATTCAAAGGTTCTAATCATTCAAGGGGAGATGCCTAGAGAAGAAATGGTAGAATAATGTTTGGGCCCAAAGATTTGTAGAAGACATACACGGATGCTAGTTCTAGAGCTGACAAGAACAAGAATAGAAAAGATATGCATCAAGTCAGAAGCAAATTATTAAGACATTTTACCTGACCATAGAGCGAACTACAAGATTACGGATGAGAATATTCGTTGAAGGTCGTCCATATGCAATTCCATACTGATCCCATCCGCTCTTTATTGCAATTGCATCATCCCCCACACTTATGTAACAGTCTTCAATTACCATATCCTCACATGAATCTATTTATCCCAAAAAAATTGAAGTTCACATTATTCAGTATGGCAAGAACAAATTGTGAGCAATCTTCAAAACTGCAATTCAGTTGAACAAAAAAGAAAAAAAACTTTGCTAAAGATGTTTTGATGGCACAACCTACATGATTTCAAGGGGTTTGAAGTTTAGCCAGTCAATATGGGATAAAGTACTCCAAGTTACTAACATGCAGGGTTATATCATAGTCCTACATCAATAAAGAAAAAAAGATGACAAAAAAGACAAACAAAATTAACTAGTAAAATGGTAAATGGGGCTCCAGCTCACTTACACACAAGAAAGAAGTCAGTTTGAGAGAAATAAAAAGTAAAAGGTAGAATGATATTGAGATCCGAAGTTTAATATCAAAGTTCAAAAAAATTCGCTCCATGCAATCAGTCTCGCTGTTACCTCAATATCTGAAATGTATTATTGATTATCATCCAAGACCAGCTTGTTAGTGAGTTGAAAAACACGGGCACACAAAGAACAAATCCTCTTCAATGGACCATTTTTCCAACATCCAACCTTAACACTAATTGTTTCCTACCCCTTTTTCCAACCTAAGCCCTTTCATTTCATTGATATATAATAATTAAAACTCAGCAGTGCATCTCATCCAAGGTGCAAAATATTAGTAAGTAGGCTGATCATCTCTTGAGGTTAAGTTGACATCAAAGGTAGGGTCAGCTTGTGGAAAACAAATTACAGTAGCAGAAAACTACAATTGTCAGAAATATTTACCAGGATCAATTCCATCAGTATTTGGGGCTTCAAAAATGGGAGCCAGAATTGTAACATTCCTAATTGTTACATTCTTGCAGTCATATGGATGAAGTGTCCAAAATGGGGAATTGCGTAGTGTTATGTTCATAAACGCAATGTCACTTGACCACATTATCTGCACAAGGGGACCCCTAGTGTGGTTGAGAAGCTTTTGGCGATACTTCTTCCACCATGTTTGACCCTGTCCATCTATGGTACCATTGTGTCCTGTTGATCAGCAGAAATGTTTGATGAGGACCATTCCCGGTCAAGGAAAAAACAATTTCAAATAATAAATGTTGATGAACTCAATGTTCACTATGATAACAACAAAGCTAGAAACTACCTTCTGGATCGTTGTTATATGAAGTGTTCAAACTGGAACTAATAGTATGCATAATTTCATATAATTGGTTGCTACCAAACAATCATATTAACTGTTCCTACAGTGGTGCCATCAGTAGGATTTGAGGCTCTGTATATTGCATCTCATTCAAGATATGACAAAATTGCTTGAATAGTAAGAATTAATAATTTCATCAATGGCGAGGTGATTAAGTGGAATTACAAGGGAAACAATTAAGTTGAAGGTCTTTATTTGCTACATCTTACTTTGTGGAGGAATTTTTAAGGCTCCAAACATAGGCATGGAATAAATGGAGACAAATTTATCTAACATCCAAGGGACAGTTCTATCCAAATTATCTTGTAGCTTAAAGTACCTGAGAATTCTACATAGAGAAATGCTACTGTGAGAAAAAAGAGAGACCCACTATTATTTTGTACAAGACACTTCTGGGTGGAAAAGCTGTGGAAAAGCTATATGGAAAAGCAGCATAATCAATGACATTATGTGATGATGCCCAGATATTGCAGGAAATGGTCATAGCACGCATCATCTTTGCTTAAATATGACTCAAAATGACCAATAGTCAGTTAATATGATTGGTCAATAGTCAGATCCACAACAATTAATTATCTACCCTGTTGATTGTTTTTACATTTTGTACTCTCCATTTTTATTTTAATTGCTTCACTTTGTTTTTTTCTGTAACATTTTGTAGGCCCATCTCCATGATCACTCTTTATATCTGTGCATCTGATATTCATTGCATGAGTAGTTCCACATTCAAAGTTAAAAGCCAGAACTAAGGTCTGAGCATACTTTGGATAGAAGTTGAATCGGCTGACCTGTTATAACAATATCTCTGAGGTTTTGACCATGGATTAAACTTCCATACCGAGGTCCAGGATGCTCCCTCCCATACCCATATGAAGGCAATGGAGGCATTAAAGGCCAATACTTCTCATCCTGTCAAATATCAGAAAAGGGGATACATCTAAAATGAGACATAACTTTAAATCACTAAAAATGAAATAAAATGACTGAAAGTTCTAAAACTAAGGGCCTGTTTGTCTGCACGGTGAAAACTGCGGTTCAAGCCAAAAAGCATAAAAAATGATGCTTTTAGTTTGAAACACAGCAAACCGCGTAGATAAACAGGCACTAAATAAACTAGTTAAATAAGCAACTTCTGATAAAAACTATAAGGGGTTTGCCTAAGTTTCCAACTATTTGGGAGACCAACTATTGGCAAGCTGTCAAATTGATAGTGCAGACCATCTGGCAGTAGCTTCAATAACTTCACAGTACCTGTTCATGGCTGATCTGAATTCTGAAAAAGGAATTTAAAGTTCATATTTGCAACCTATTGTCTTCCCAAGGACGATAAGCTTCAATAACAAACTTAGGGATATGGCTATGCATTGTCACAATAATTATAGAACTTGCTAAATATACTCCCTTCATCCCACTCCAAACAGATGTTTAGACAACAAGGCATAACATCCTCTCCCTCAGCCCACTCATCAGTAGTGTAAACGAGATTCAATTCCAAGTCCTTTCTACAACACCAGCCCATTTTCATAGTGATCAATTCTAAAAGCTGGTTTGAGACAGTTAAAAGGTTAAGTTCTAATTAGTCCTTTGACCCTATTACAAGTTCAGGTGCTTCATGATTCTTCACTCATGTATACGCGCAACCATAAATAAGAAAAAAAAATCCCTCCAAGTATACAACTCAAGCAACTCAAACTAATCCACAGTCCTTCTACATAAATTCCATTCAACTAGAAATAGAAATAGCACCCTCCAAAAGCTGATCATCAAGGATTATAATACATTAAACAACTACTCTTGAACAGTGTTAACCCTACTTAAACCACATTCGACAAGAAAACCTACTAATTAAACTTGAGTGTTTATAATACACCGCTAACCTAGTATACGAATAAACCTTACAGAGAAAGTGGGAAAAACTTAAAATAGCCCGTTTTGGATATTAAACCACTCAACTCCCACAACCAAGTCTGGCCACCACAGCAATCTAACATTTCCTTGTATTTTGGTCTACAAATCTAAATCACTAGCTCTCATTTTTCTTTTTTAAATATGTCATCCCTTATTTACAAGCCTAATATAGCTAGAAACCCAAAGATTTTCATCAACAGATAATAATTAAACTTTCCAAAAAAAAAATTAAAACATGAGTAATGTGGGATTAAAAATTTATGGTTATGCAAATAAATTGAGTTAGGGAGTAAGTAACCTGGATTCCAAGTATAACAGCATCCTCAGCAAGAAACAGAGTCATATGACTAGTCAAATTAAACGGTGCCGTTAGCCATTTCCCGGGAGGCACATTAAGCTGGCCACCACCTCTCCTGGCCAATTTCGAAATTGCCGAAACTGCCCTCTCAAAAGCCTCGGTATTTAGAGTAACGCCATCACCCACGGCGCCAAAATCGGTCAAATTGAAAGCCACAGGACGCAGTTTGGGGATGGGGCGGACGGGTCCATGCCAGAAAGCGGCAAAACCACCACGGACGGCATTGCGTTGCCATAGAAAGACGGAAGCGAAGGCAGCGATCCAAAGGAGAGTGAAGAGGATTTTGTGAGAAGACAAAAAAGCAGGAACGCAGCGTTTAAGGTCAAGCCTCTGGTAATTGAAACGACTGGCGAGTGGAGATGGAGTAGTCTCTACCATGATGATGATGATTAATATTGATAATTTGGAATGCCTATTGTGAAAGGAGGAAAGTGGAGGTGGAAATGGAAATGGGAGATTTTGCTGTGGTGCATGCTGATGGATCTATGAGGTTTTTTTTTTTTTTTTTTTTAGGTGAGATGTTGTTAACTACCAAATAAGAAATAGTGTGTTGCAAGGGAAGGGAAGGGAAGGGAAGGGAAGGGCTTTTTGGGCTTTTAGTAAACACGCCCAGGTGGGCAGTAGAAAACGCCATCAATTAATTTAATAGGTATATTATATTAAATTATTAATAAATCCCTTATTTGGATTAACACCCCTATG
>Ga0325410_1000342_pt1 | contig 47060 bp, 34 predicted proteins | sample PopdelMetagenome_16_FD_206182 | JGI IMG/M metagenome (GOLD analysis project Ga0325410, IMG submission 206182) | Populus deltoides microbial communities from Bellville, Georgia, United States - Xylem-PdIQD-R3 | ecosystem: Host-associated > Plants > Phyllosphere > Stem > Wood/Secondary xylem...
ATTAATGGTTAAAATTTAATCATTCAAGAGCCTTTTCTTTTATTTCTATTTTCCGATAATTTTCTCTTGTATCTATTAAAATCTAGGGACAAAAGAAAAAAAAACTTGGATTTGAATTGTAAAAATCTTAAATATAAAATACAATTTAAACTTGAAGGATCAAATTAAAGTTTTTGTTCCTTAAAAGTAGTGTAAATGGACAAAGTTCTTTTTTTAATGTTAATTTTGATCCTTGATCTTTCAAGTTTATAAAAAAACAACCTAAAATTCAATTTCTTAAAATTAGTTTTTAATCTAACAAAGGAATATTTCATAACACATCGATCTGGTATGTGAGAGCATATAAATCAAAACAGAACATAATACATGCAATTACGTCTTGTAATGATAAAATAAAAAAATAAAAATAAAGTTTAGTGATTGAAGTCCAAAATGAAAAACAACAGAGGACCTAGCTAAAAAGGAAGAAAATGGCCATAGAAAAAGAAAATATGAAAGGATGATTAAAGTTTATATAATAAAAGTATAAAAACGCAACGTTTTGAAAACGTCAAGATTAGCATTTGAAGATATGAAATTAAACAATACCAAAAAAAAATTCAAAATTTTATAAAACAAGGATTTTACCGTAAAACAAATCACGTCCTTAATAGTAGCCATGCACAACGATCTGAAAACGTCAAGATTACCATTTGAAGATTTTAAAAAATATGAAAAACGGAGTGACCATCGGCTAGTCTCTATACAGGCTACAAAATAATCTACAAACAAACATTAAGGTGGGACCTACCAAAATTGATTGAAGGGTATGAAAGGGCAGGAATCCAAAGGGCAAACAAAGCAGGAAGTGGGTGTGCATAAGTGCATTCATATTCCATGAACTCTGGACACGAGGTAATGTTCTGAACGTGACATGCGATCTGCTGTGGTAAATAATGTGCGACAATGAAAGAGAGCTTTCGGCCTGACATCACCACATTTTTCAATGCACGAATGACAGCAGACAGCAAGTCTCTGGCCCATCCGATGCTGTGCCAAAGATTGCATGTGATCAAAAACGTGAATCGTAGTAAATTCCTCAGGGGTCATCGGGCTGGAGAGACAGAATGTTGCTTGGGTCCAAACAAGGGAAAGGACAAGAAAAGTATAGTTTTCATTTTTTTTTTTGGATTTAGCTAACAAAAACATGACCGATCACGTTCTTCCGGTCTCCTGCCCCCTCTCCAGTAATGGACCCATTGCTCTTGCCTCTTCGCAATCGAATACGTTCGTACACCCAGAAGAACTCTCTTTTTTTTATCTTCTTTTTAATTCCTCGTGCCTTTCCTGCCACTCGCTTGATTATTGGTGACCGGCTGGGGACTTTCTGAGGGACCAAGGGAAATAAGACTGAATGAACCGACGGTAGAAAAGAATGTTATAAACGGGCCGGTTTAAATATGAATCCAAAAATGTCTTCATCACTGAAAATGAAATTTAATATCTTTACCTTGCCACCATTTTTATCTATGTCTTTTTGCTTCTGATTTAAAGCTCATTTAATACTGTGACTGTGATTATTTTTTAAAATAATTTTCATTTAAAAATATATTAAAATAATATTTTTTTTTTAAAAGTATTTATGACATCATCAAATCAAAATAGAAAGGAGATAGAGTTTCAATTAGCTACTAATTAATAGGTAGCTATAAATTTCTTGAAATTGCAGCCTTTGTTACATATTAATAATGGAAGATTTAAACTACACGGATTGAAGTGTAACATTGCTAAATGTATAGGGGTTAAAATATAGTTTGTCACACATGATGTAATGTCGGTAATTTGTATCTCTCCTCTTTTGACTTTGCTTCACCGGATTGATTTACAGACCCCTCTTAAACACGTGTTCATTAAAATAATATTTGACAGAAACAATGGCTTATCGTTACTGATGAAACCTGTCTTGACTCTTGACGCTACTTGCCGTTGCCGGGACCAAGAATCAAGGAGTGATTTGCTCTTGATTTCCGCATCATATTCGAATCCTATAAGAGATTATAAATAAACCTCTTTTAAATATATTAATTTGTATATGAATGGTTGAGAAAATAATAGATTTATACGACTTTTAGCAATGAATATTACTAATTTTATCTATAAAAAAAATTCACAAATTAAATTAAAAAACTAAAAAAAAAGGATTTTACGGAGATACTCATCACAAAATATTATCCATTAAAAAAGTATTTTGTTTTGTTTTTTCTATTTGTTTTTTTCTTCAATTAATGCATTTTATTTTTTACTTTATCTTTGAATATTGAATTTGCACATCGTCTCATTCTTATAACACAAGTCGTGAGTTTGATAGGTTAACTCGAGTTTTTTTTAATCAATTTTTTTTTCAAATAATATTTTTTATGTAATTTCATCATTTAATATTAAATTTGTTTTTACTGAGTTGTCCAACTCTCATGATATAGGTTATGAGTTTGGTCAGTTAGTTTGATTAACTTATTTTTTTTATTGAATTGTTTCCTTTAATATCATTCTTTAATATTAGATTGATTGAGAATTGAGTTTTATAATTTATTTTGGTTTGTTTTTTATTAAGTTATTTCAACCTAATGATCAGAAATTGTGTTTAACCGGTTAACTCGATTGTTTTTTTATTTTTTTTAAATTTTATAATTTAATATTGGGATGGTTGAGAATTGAGTTTTATAATCTGTTTTAATTTAGTTTCTACGGGGTATCATGGTCTTAAGACAAGGGTTGTGAGTTTTGACAGGTTAACTCATGTTAAATCGAGTTGTTTTTTTGTTTTTTATGTGGTTCTCTCGTTCTTGTGACTCAAGTCATGGGTTCTTCAGCATTGAGTTTTTTTTATCAGATAGTCATATTTTCATGACTTGTATCGCGGGTTTGACAACTTACTTCAATTGATTTATTTATTTTTTTTCACAGTTAAATTTTTTTTTTTATACTAGAGAAAAAACATTAACAAAACCTGGGTATTTTTTTACATCAAGTTTTTTTTATAAAACCCACAGCATAATGCGGGTACATTATCTGAGTGATTTCCCAAAGAATCTCAAGGGGTAGATATATAAAATTCATCGATGGGATTCATCCATTTGATGGAAACAAATGTTCCAAAAGGAGAATTTTCTGTTAAATTAGCATGGTCTCGAGCTAGAAAGATAATCAGCAACTTCAGAAATTGTTGAGCATGAAAGTGAAATCCTTTCCTAATCGTAATACAGACTATTTTATTACATGGGGGGGGGGGGGGATTGTTCTAATGGCATTTCCATTTCATGATAAGGCATCAAAGTACAAGAAGGCCAAGGGAGATTCTTTTCCAGATTAAGGGAGCGCTTGAGAACACGGTTATGGTTGTATTTCTAAAAATTTAATTTTTTTATTAAAATTTAATATGATTTATATATTTTGGATCGTTTTGATGTGCTGATGTTAAAAATAATTTTTAAAAAATAAAAAAAACATTATTAGCATGTATTTTAACATGAAAAGTTATTTAAAAAGCACCCGCAACCACACTGACAAACACACTCTAAATAAACATCAGTTACCTTGTCCAGTAGATTCTTGTCATTAATTGCTCATTAATTTCAGCATCGTCATGACCCATATAAGCACAAAATATATATGTCCACTACTTCTTAATTGGGAAAAAACCAATGAAAGTCCATATCAGTTTTATTAGTCTATGGTCCTTCCTGGACGATATAAAAAACAATTGTGCCACTGCCACCAACCAAGGTGCCCCATGACGGAGGTAATGGTGTGCATGCCATATATCTACAAAAATTCAAAAATCAAAATCAAAATCAAAATCAAAGCCTGATTGGTTACAAGGCCATGATTGCTTGACAAATTTCCACTGGGGGCGTTTCCAAATTCCATTATTTTTACATTATTGAAAGCAAATAACCATCTGGGGTCCGCTTAAAAAGTTAGCAGCCAGCGCTTTCTTGCTTGACTAGTGTGTTAGAGAAGAAGTGCTTCACTTCTGTAAGCTGAGTGTAGTTGTATTTGTTTGGCAATGGCTCCTGTTGTCCAAGGCCAGCAGGTGGTGGTGCCAGATAACTTGAGGAAACAGCTCGCAGTTGCTGTAAGGAGTGTGCAGTGGAGTTACGCAATTTTCTGGTCACAGTCAACTAGACAGCAAGGGTACATTAGTTGAACTTCTTTAAACTTCGAAATTAAAGTACTTCTTTTCTTCTTACAACGATTCGGTGTTGCAATTCTTTTATCATTTCTTAATTTCCATATCTGGGTTTTCACTGATGTGCTTATATGCTGTGTACTTAATGATGAAAATACTATATCCAAGATAAAACTTTTCTTTCTAGTGATAGTCCTTACAACACATACTGCAGCAGAAAATCATAGTAAGAGATTAAGGATTTTGCTGCTGCAGTAGATGTTGTAATGATACAGTATGAAAATTAGGGCTGTAAGAGTTTTCTTCTGTTAAAAAGATAATGCTAGGATAGTTTAAGATTCTTCCTTTCATTTGGGTAACACAATGCAGCCTTGAAAAGTTAATTGAGATGGCTTTTCATTTATGTCTCTCCGTGCTTGTGCTGAGAAATACTATGTAATCATGTTCTTTTAGGGTACTGGAATGGGGTGATGGGTACTACAATGGAGACATCAAGACTAGGAAAGTTGAAGCTATGGAGCTTAAAGCTGATAAAATAGGCTTACAGAGAAGTGAGCAATTGAGAGAACTTTACGAGTCTCTCCTTGAAGGTGAGACCGGCCTGCAGGCTAAGAGGTCTTCTCCTGCATTGTCTCCAGAGGACCTGTCAGATGAAGAGTGGTATTACTTGGTTTGCATGTCCTTTGTTTTCAATCCTGGTGAAGGGTATTAATCTGCCTTCTACTGATCCGCAGATCTTATTTTCTCTCTCGATAATGTGGTCATATAATAATGCTTTTAGATGGTCATTCTTCTTTCAAATTGTTGACAGGTTGCCAGGAAGAGCATTAGCTAATAAACAGCCTATCTGGTTGTGCAATGCTCAATATGCAGATAGCAAAGTATTCTCTCGCTCTTTACTCGCAAAGGTTGGTTTCCTTGTCAACTTCTATTTCGCATTTAAAGCAAATTTCAACTGATCTAATAGCTGTGATATCTTACATGCCATGAGGGAAATCTGACTTCTGTTTTTCTATGTTATGTTCTCTCTGTGACTGGACCATCACTGCCCTTAGAGCGCATCAATTCAGGTAAGAAGGTCTATTTGTATATGAATGCATGATGTGAATGCCATGGACACGCTTACACATGCATGCCCCTGCGTTGGCCTTTGCACGGAAGATACTAAATTCTAATGCTATGCAGACACTCACACGTACATCTCCCTGCATCGACCTTTTCTCTCTGGCCACTTCACATTGTTATGCTTTCTTTTTACATGTTACTGAAATAAGATTTGAGTCATAAGATATGCCAATCTCAAGCCTGCTATATGTTTTCTGAAGCATGAACTTTAAAGAAGCAATGTTGCACCATGCTGGCATATAATAATTTTTCCCTCTTCTTCAATATTACTCTCCATTCACTACTTTTCATGCTAACTTAAGGAGAAAGCTATTTACCTTAACGGGGATTTTTAAAAAATATCATTTACCTGCTTAAAAGTTCAACACCCATAGCCCAATCACATCTGTTATCTTTCTGCTCTGACATCGCCTGGCTTGTGACTTCAATTTTGCAGACTGTGGTGTGTTTTCCCTATCTTGAGGGAGTAATAGAGCTAGGTGTGACTGAGCTGGTAATTCCCTGCCTTGAAAATAGATCAATGACTTTCTAATTCAGAATATATGTATAAACCATAAATGTAATGGAACGGTTTGTAAAGGCCTTAATTGTGCTCTTGCTTCTCCTTTTGACTTATTTCAAGGTCACAGAAGACCCCGGTCTCATTCAGCATATCAAAGCCTCCTTATTAGACTTCTCAAAGCCTGTTTGCTCTGAGAAATCGTTCTCTGCTGCTCATAACAAGGATGATGATAAAGACCCAATGTCTACCAGGATCAGCCATGAGATAGTTGATACATTGGCTTTGGAGAATCTGTACACCCCAACAGAAGATATAGAATCTGAGCAGGAGGGAATTAACTACTTACATGGAAATGTGTGTGAAGAATTCAACAGGAACTCTCCTGATGATTTCTCAAATGGCTATGAGCACAATCTGGTGACTGAAGACTCCTTCATGCTTGAAGATTTAAAGGAAGGAGCATCTCAAGTTCAAAGTTGGCATTCCATGGATGATGAATTCAGCGATGATGTTAGAGATTCTATGGATTCAAGTGATTGCATATCAGAGGTTTTTGTGAAGCAAGGAAAGGTTCTACCCTCTTCCAAGGGCAAAAACATATCCCACCTGCAATTGAAAGTACTTCAAGAAGGAAACCACACAAAATTGAGCTCCTTAGATCCTGGAGCTGATGATGACTTGCACTACAGAAGAACTGCATTTGTTATTCTGAAAAGCTCAAGTCAGTTGATCGAAAATCCATGTTTCCAAAGTGGTGATTACAAATCAAGTTTTGTTGGTTGGAAGAAAGGAGCAGCTGATGGCTATAAACCACGAATACAACAGAAGATGTTGAAAAGGATTTTATTTGCAGCACCTTTGATGCATGGTGGTCACTCTATTAGGTCTGACAAGGAAAATGCAGGAAAAGATTGCCTCGAGAATTTGGAAGGCTGTGAAACATGCAAGTTGCATTTTGAATCAGAAAAACAAAAAGAGAAAGAAAAATATCGAGCACTCGAGTCAATAGTTGCTTCTATTAATGAGGTAATTTCATTGCCTTTGTTGGAAATCCTGTTATTATGGAGATTTTGATAGTAACCGGAGATTTCATAATTCTTCAGACTTATCTTACCGTGAAAAATGTTAATACATTTTTGGAGAAGTGGAAAACAGTCGTCAACCTCTAGCTAGATGCATGCTTTACTGGTTTTTTGCTAGTTTTTGTAAATAGCCTTCAAAGCATTTACCTCTACCTTTTCTCCTCAACAAATTTTCTGCTAAATTTTTTAAACTGGCTCTGAGATAATATTATTTCTGAGAAGTTCATTATTCTGATCCTTGAATTTCCAATTCGTCAACCTCTAACTAGATGTATGCTCTACTGGTTTTTTACTAGCTTTCGTAAATAGCCTTCAAAGCATTTACCTCTATCTTTCCTCCTCGACAAATTTTCTGCTAAATTTTGTAAACTGGCTCTGAGATAATATTATTTCTAAGAAGTTCATTATTCTGATCCTTGAATTTCTAATGATGCTGTACATTAAAAAACTTGATCATACTTGTACAGATTGACAAAGCATCAATCCTCAGCGACACCATTAATTACCCGAGACAGCTTGAGTCAAGAGTAGCAGAACTGGAATCTTGCACAGGCTCGACAGTTTATGAGGCAAGATCCAGGAGTTACATGGGCATGGTAGACCGGACATCAGATAACCATGGCATCAAGAAGCCTTGGATAAACAAGAGGAAGGCCCATGACATTGATGAAGCTGAACTAGAGCTTGATGAGGTTGCTCCCAAGGATGGCATGCCCGTAGATCTGAAAGTATGCATGAAAGAGAAGGAGATTCTCATCGAGATGAGATGTCCTTACAGGGAGTACATGTTGCTCGATATCTTGGATGAAGCCAACAAACGGCAGTTGGATGTGCTTTCGGTTCATTCATCCACTCTTGATGGCATTTTCACGTTGACCCTGAAATCTAAGGTTTGTGCTGAAGATCAACCCTGTTACTGCCTTTTCTACATATCTTTTGTTTGTCAGATGCATTAGAAATCCGCAGGTAAGAAATTAGAGGTGCAATGACTTCTGATTAGACTAAATATGATGTCTAATATGTATTAAAAGCTGAAATTATATTATTACCTTTATAAGAATGATATAGCCTCTAGAAGAAGTCATGGTCATTGAAATTGTTTCCAAATACATACACTAATGCCCTTTTTTTGTCGGCAAAATGCTCAATTCTTGTAAACTTGGTTTCAGTTTAGAGGGGCAGCGCCAGTTTCACCAGAACGGATGATCAAACAAGCACTTCGGAAAACTGTCGGCAGGACTTGAGTCGTCATTTATCAACTTATCAACCGGCACTTGAAAGATTTCTCCATTCAGTAGAGATTAGTTCTTAGATTCTCATGTAACATGTAGCAGTAACTGCATGAACTCGTAATTGCATAACTTCAATGTCCTTAACTTTTTCTCCATTATTAAATGTTCAACTGCAGTGCTAGCTAATTAGCTCAACTTGTGACTTGATAGGAGTGATGGTCCCTCAATGTAATTTATCTACCGTTTTGAATCTCTTTTCAATCAAGTGCTGTTTTGAAAGATACCCTTCTTTTTGTGCGCTGCTGCTTCTTCAGGTCCATCACAAGTCCTAAAGAATTTGAAAAGCCTGCCGAATCCGAGTGATTCTTACCCCAAATCACACTCGAAGAAATCTCGTCATGTATCAAAAAATCTTTAACCCTTGCACATCTTAATATCAAAAAATCATCTTAATCTAATAGCTTAACTGTTAGGTGAGGTTTCAAGATATAATTTATATTATTTTCCAATATACTCCCTCAAGTAAAAGCTCTTTGAACTTGAAACTTGTATAGACTCATACTACCTTGTGCTTAATTTTTATCAAATAAATAGGGATGGTGAGAATCAAACTCGTAACCGCTTGGTCATTAAGGCTCTGATACCATGTCAAAGAACCATCTCAACCTAATAGCTTAAGCTATTATATGAGATCTCAAAATATGATTTATATTATTCTCTAATATACCCCCAAAGCCCTTTAAACTTGAAACTTGTACATGTTAATACTACCTTGTGCTTAATTTTTATTAAATAAATGAGGATGGTAAGATTCGAATTTGTGACCACTTAGTCATCAAAGTTATGATATCATGTCAAAGAATTATCTTGACTCAATAATTTAAGCTGTAAGGTTAAGTTTTAAAATATGATTTATATTATTCTATAACATTTAATAGCGATTTGAAATATATTAATGTACAAGAGGGACAAGCACATAAAACCTTCGACTAATGCTATAATTAGAATTCTTAAGTATGCTAAAATTGAAAATATCTTAGATATACTTTAAAACAGGATGTAATTAACCTATAAAAGATCCATAAACTATAACAATATGCCTGTATTAAAAAATGATGCAATGTACATTCTCTTGCTTGGAGAGGAAGGTCATGATTTCAAGGGTGAAGAAAAGCATATTCGGCCACTCATTTATAGAAAGATCAGAGTGGGGTTTGGGTTTAGAATGACTAATTGCATTGTCTCTTCTGACACTAATCTGTTGATGTCATAAAGAAACATTGTGATGTTAGATGACCAAATTTTTATGGAATTTAAGGCAATCCTGCCAGTTATTTCTCAACTAATTGATCTTGAAGGCATAGGTTGGATATCCTGATGACCTGGGAAGAACAAATCCATTAAAACAAAGAAAAATTCTAGATTCTTTTGGAGTTGGCTATTATTACATCTCCATTTATTCATAGGCACATAAATACAAGAATTATATAATACACAAACACATAATTTGGAAGTTGAAACTCCAACTGTACAACCTCAGGTCAATGCTCTCAAACCCGACTAATCCTTGTTCTGTTTTCTTCTTCCCCTTCAACTCGAAATCCTTCAAGACAAACCATTCATTAACTTAGAGCGTAAGAGTTAAGAAATGCAATTTCTAGAGATTTCTGACATAAACCATTCATTAACTTAGAGCGTAAGAGTTAAGAAATGCAATTTCTAGAGATTTTCTGACATAAACCACGAACTTTAATAGCTTAACTTTTTAAAGATTGAAGATTACAAACAATATGACCAAATACACGGGGAAAAATTTGAAATTGGATTTTCCAGCCATGACTTTCAGAGAGTAATACGAGCAAAATGCTTAACAGTGAAGCCAACCTTCTCAAACTTCCCTCTCTCGCTGCTCTCTATAAACTCCAAATAATCCGAACAAACAAATGGTTCATAGATCCTCACGTTTCCTTCTCCTACTACTTCACTTGGTGCCAAGATTACCTTCTCATCCTCAAAACACCAAGAAAAGGCTAGATAAAGACCGTTAACTGGTTTCTTCAAAAATGACTCGGTGTTCTGATGATCTTAATTTGTCGTTGCTTCAAGCTGGCAGCATATCTCCTATTTATGTACATGTTTACCACCAAAGTTTGCTCACATGGACTTGTATCCATCAATTTCCCTTCCTTAGATTCCACCTGCAGTCCACCAACTTCATCTTGGTATACAATGGTCACACAGCTCATGTCTGTATGCATTCCAAGTCCCTCAACTCGTCTACCAAACTTTCGGAGGTGTGTAGTTTACAATCCTCAGATAACCATGGCAATTCCTGAATTCTGATTCACAGTACTTCTTGTCAAAACCCTCTCCCAGGCCAAATTTAGTGACTTTAGTTAGTGTAATTGCTACTTTATGTTTATTTAGTAGTAAAAACAAAATAAGGTTATCTCTTGGTTTTGTGATTCAATGTGGTTTCGAGCTTGAAGTTCAGGTCTTGACTGTTTCACTTGGGTTTATTTAGCTTCTGATGGCGTTGCTCTTACATTATTTGATCAAGTAGAACATAAAGATGATGTTGTGTTGTGGAGTGCGATGGCTTCGATTTTTGTTAAGAATGGGAAGTATAGGGAAGGTATTGATTGCTTCAGGAGAAATGCTGAGTTACAGTGTGGGGGCTAAGGATCGATGTTAGTGTTTTAGTCCTGTCCTTTGTCCGCTTGAACTGATCTTGGTGAGTTGTGTCTAGGGAAAGAGATTAATAGGCTGCTGATAAAGAGTTTTTCGCATCCTATGATTGTTGTCTACACGTTATTTCCAATTCATCAATCTCACACCCTATGCATCACATGGTTCATAATTGTCAAGGGATGACAGTTAAGTTGCTGTTTTTTATACACCCTGATTGTTTAATTCATGGTGCTAGTCTTCTCGTAGAACAAAACTTAAAAATCTACTTGTTACCCATCACACAAAATATAAATTTGGTTAAGTTGAAGAGCATGCAATCGAACTTTGAAGTTAATTAAACCGTATGATGGGTAAGAAGACCTCTGGAAGTTCAATGTTAGACCACAGATGTAAAGTTTGAACCATGTTAGGCTATAGTTTCACTCTGCTCCCATGCTACAAAGTGCTGTTCATCATAACAGTCATCGTATAGAAATCTTTGTAACTCAATATTTCATTGCTTCGAGGCCCATTGATTCTGGGATTCATTTAAAACAGCTTTGGTTACTTATTTACATTGAATTCCTTCTTAGTGAACTACGTAACTTAATTAATTTAATGCATATGTTGCGTTAAAAGAGCTTTGAAACTGCCACTGTTACTAATTCTTGCACCAAATGCAGCAGCAGGAGCATCTTCTTATAAATGAAAGCACACGGTTTCTCTATATTGGACAAGCACATACAGATGCAATCTCACACCAACACTCACAAAGGGAGTACCAGTACACAGATGAAGAGAGGAATCCTTGAAGTGCTTCTTGTTCATGCTAAAGGCATGAAGCACACAAATCTCATCGGTAACTCTCCCTCTCCGAGCTATATATAGACCACATAAAGTGTGATGTTTGCTTGTGGTTCTGTATGCCGCCGCACCCGTTGAAGTTTTTTGCATATGCCTTCTTTCATTTTGACCTGATTTGAGCCCATTAACATTTGAGTTTCGCCTTGGTTACAGGTCCACCAGTCTATCATGTCATCATACAATGTGGATCTCACGTGCACAAAAGCAAAGCATCATCAGGTTCACACCCTGCCTTTCAATTTACTAGGTTGATATCTTGAGCTCCTACGGCTAGTTTGTTCAAGTACCTTAGTAACTCAGTTTCATGACTCAGGCAAAGATGAAAAAACATGGTGGAATGAGAAATTCAGGTTTGACTTCCCATTAACTGATTGGAAACAGTTGACCCATCTAAAATTCAGAATCATGGACCAGGAATTCTTCACTGATGGTGGATTTGTCGGTGAAACCATGTAACGTCTAGAAGTCATTCTTGCCCTTATTTTTTTCTAGAAGCTTAATATTGCATGATTTTTTGTTTTTGTTTTATCTAAAAAATTTCACGCTCCTTGCCCTTTAGGGGATCATGTAACGCAAAGTAGACACATAACGAACCTAACAACTTCTAATTTTCACATGGAACAATATCATTCGTAAATGGCTAAATCAACTATCATATGTATGCTTTTCCTCCTTTGAAGCTTGACAGTGTATATCTGCATAAATTGTGAATGAAACTTTCATTCTGAGGAATGATAGATAAGATTTGTAGCGGAAACTATGCCAGGGTGGTTTTCTAGCAGCCAAAAGTAATGGCAACGAGGAATTTCATCAAATAGTATTTTCTCGTGGGTGTAGTGATATTGCAGAGACTTGTCTCAATCCACTGACCAGTTTGTCTTCTTATGATTTTATTTTGATTTGTTTTTTTAATTTACGTGTTATCTGTGATTTAGAATTTACCTTGGAGGAATAATAGATGAGGGGGTTAACAGAGGAATTCTAGAAATGATGCCAGCTCCATATAATGTGTTGCTTGAAGATGACACCTACAAAGGAGAGATAAAGATTGGACTCAAATTCATTGCCAACGTAAGCAAACATTGTTATTTGACATCCTTTAGTTTCTATTGTAGGCATTAGCGGATTAGATCACTGAAATTACGCAAAATCACCGTTTTTTGCAGACAGAAGTGCTCCCAGAGAGGACATTCCTTGCACAGGTGAATGAACCAAGACAACTGATATGCAGATCCATTATAAATCTCTGGAAATTCTCATGGTGGAAGTTGTGGCCTTATCATAGTCAGAGGAGTACTAAAAATAAGACAGAGGAGGAATAAGATGGATCATAATCCTGAATTGTAATCCTAGGAATAACTTGGTTGCGAAATGAGTAAGATGAATTGAACCTGTGGGATTTGGATCATATTTTGGTTATCAATTTGGGAAATGTTTCCCTGCTTGAAATTCATTTAGAAAATTATCAGATTATGTTCCTCATTGTAGCTGCCATATATTGATTTATAAGCGAGCAACGTCAGGTTTCAGGGTTCTCTCCCCGTGTTACATATGTGGCCAGCTCAAAATCTTTTGAATAGTTAGTTTCTGTTTGTCGTTCTATTGGTGACAATGGGCAACAGGACCCAAGACTGGAGCTTGCGTCTGTCCAACAGCTGAATGGACATTGGTCAGATTTGCTTAGGAACCCTTTCTTCTTGTTTTTTTTTTTTTCCTGGTAATTGTGTATGGACAGGTAGGCTACTTGTTTTGCATCTTAAAAGTAAGTTCGTGCGTTTGCTTAATAAAGAAATATTTGACCTGATAATATTGTGATTATATTTCTTTGCAATCCCCATGACACATTCATGGGCCAAATTAAAAGAACATGCAACACATTTGCGAAATGGGATGCACGTCTGTCTCGGGAGTCAAGACCCCTCCGAGGATTTCTGTGTTTCATCTGAATAATGTTTTGAGGAAATGGGTTTCTTTACAGATTGGCATGAGTTTTCTTTTGGACTGATAGGGAGAGTTCTTCAGTTATTTACGAAGGCTAATGTATTCCACATGTCTTCTAAGCTAACCCCCGACCAAGCCAACAACTATTCTAACGTATTCAACCAAGAGTTGCATGTTCTTCTTCTATGTTTTTTTTTTCCCCTTAAGAAATGAAGTTCAGTTACTCGTGTACTAATAATTCCCAGGTTTTAAATTGGCTATTGAATTGATGATGAAAGTGCTGCCAAGTTTCATTTCCAATTTGACTTTCTGGTCCTACCAACTTGGAGAAACAAAGAGAGATTCTCGAGTGTGAGGATGAGTTTAAAGGTTCATCAACCAAGAGAAAAATAAAATTTAGGGTTTGGATATTTTAGGCTTTCAAATTTTTATGTAGCCAAAAATGGTGGTGGGGAAATATTAAACATGGATTTTAGGTGATGGAGACTCTGCCAGCATCTGATGGCTTCTAGCTTCTAGCTTCTAGCTTCTAGCTCACATGCAGATTTATAATCCTTACCACCCAAAATGATGAAAGAACAAGCTGTCCTTTCTTCTTCTTCCCTTCCCTTCTCCTTTTCTTTTCTTTTTTAATTAAATGAACGAATTGTCTTGCATGATCATATGATTTTTTTTTCTCACTCTCCACATTTGAAAAATGGTTTATATTGACAAAATTAAGAAAAAATTGTCGGAACATGATGGTACAAAACTAAACAAAATAAAAATCATTTTTCAAATTTAAAAAAAAAAAAAAAAAACGTTGAGTTGTTCTAGGCCTAGACAGCCCTGCTGGTAGCCCCTTTAACTACCAAAATGATTGGTAGCGAGGCCTGGCCGCCCCTTTAGGCTACTAGGCCAATTGGCCGCCCACCAACCCATTCTTCTCTTCCTCTCTCCATATTTTTCTCTCACTTCCTTCCTCGGCACTGGTAATTTCATGTGTAGCGTACATAATTTTTCTATCTCGCACGTATAAAACTATTGCAGGATAAACGTTGTATTCTATTATCGATAGCTATCTTTTTGCTACGCCTACCAGACATCCATGCCAATAAAAATAAATATATCAAGTCACACTGTCACAGTAACTTGTTCTCCAATCACTTACAAGAACTCATGGCAACTCACACGGACAGCTGAGCCACCTTGGTTGGCCCATGATGTGATTTTCTTTTCCATGAAGAAATTTCATGAATAAATACTCCTGTTTCACTAAGCAGGGGGCAAGTTTTTCTAAAGCCACACCCAAATTCACAAATTATGGTATTTTCACTTTTCTTTTCTATACATTATCTTTTCCTGTACGTACATATACTAACTTAAATATGGGATAATTCCTCATTAATCAAGGGATTTATTTTTAAAAAAACAACTTAAACGCATAACTCGGCCAGGAAAAATCTATTTATGTGTTAAAGTTTTTCTTTAACTTCACTAGTAGTATTGTTTGTGGAAAACCTAAATAAAATGTTTGTTCATTCCTTTTACCTTTCACCAACAACTCTTTTTATAGTTAACGGGACTCTAGTACAGGGGAGAGTGATTGATCTCCCCACCACAGTGACTTAAACTTCTTTAGGTCTCTAACATCTCTTCCATCAAGGACATATGCTCAATGATGTTGTTGCAACAATGTAAATACATCTTTGTACTATTTCTTCTACATAACAACAAGCTATCATATATGTACCAAATGCATAAATACAATTCCAACTCCTTAAAGAGACAAGGTAGAATGACATGCATGTGAATAACGCTTGCACTGCTACTCCTAAAATGAGTTACACACATCATTATCACATGAGATGCTCTAAATGATTTAATCACTGTTGATCCCCATCTAAGTCTCCCTCACAGACTAGAAAAAAGCATAAGCATATAATGAGATCTATAACTCTAGGAGCTCCTAAACATATCTTAGTCGAAGAATCTCCACTTTGTTACAGAATCCCATACACTCGACTCTCTGGAGACTATGTTTCAACAAAAGAAACATCCTAGATATAAAATGTGAGAAAACTACAGGGGGCTCACAGATCCTCGAGAGCACATATAAAATGTGAGAAACATCCTAGATCTTATTACACAAGAAACTGATGATATGTGCAAAGTTTTTCCTACAACATTCTATAGATATGCATGTGTCTAACCTGGCCTGCGACTAACCTGCTTTTCTTTCTCTTTTTATATTTTATCTCTGTTTTTTTCTCTCATATTTTTCGTGGATATCAATAATTTTATGTGTAGCACACACAATTTTTTTGTCATACACAAAAAATTATTGTAGGACAAACATCTTATTTTATCACCAATAGTTAGCTTTCAGCTATAATACCTACAAGACACTTACCAACCCACATGAAGACCAATAAAAAAAAGTATATCTAGTCACACTAGCACACCACCTTCTCCTCCAATCACGAACCAAAACCCAAGACAACTTGCACCAACAAATGAGCCACCTTGATTAGCCAATGACATGATTTTCTCCTCCATAGATAAATTTTGTGTGTAAACACACTTGGTCTCACCAAGCCAGGGTTGATTTTTTCTAGAGCCACACCCAGATACATACATTATGATACTTTTACTTTCTTTTTTTATACATTATCTTCTTTTTTACATACAGATACTAATTTAAGTATCAAAGAACTACTCCTTCAATGAGAAACTTATTTTTATAGGAACAACTCATGCCTAGAACTCAACCAGGAAAAATTCATTTATGTGTGAAGTTTTTATCCGACCTCGTCATAATATATATAATCCAATGGTATATTGTCAAGGCCCCTCTTCCAAAAAATTAAAAAAAAAAACAACTATTTCCCATTTCCATCAAGATAAACAAAAGGAAAGAGTTTAAAATTTCATTTCGCAATGAACTACGAATTTGGTGGCATACCTTCTTTGTTTTTTTGTCTAGAAGGAGTTTGGTTGGCATACTTAATCACTGGACATGTAGTTTAATGGAATTCTTATAAAAGGAAATGAAATATACTCTGATTGCCCAACAAATGGTCTCAATCGCATTCTAAAAAAGGGTCTTCATTGACGAATTATGTCCATAATAACAAGCATTATAATGTGAATTAATCAAATCATAATTCATCCTGGCATTTCCTACATCTCAAGATGGCAGACTCCCCATTAAAATAACCCAAAATTATTCGTTGAGATTCTCTTAAACAATTTTATTATTCATTTTGTATTCAGCAGCCCTATTATTACACACCACAAACCCATAAATGTTCATGTCCAACTAAGATGTACTTTGCATGTTCTATCATATGATCCCTTCAACAGCAAGACCAACAGCCTCTGCTTTTTCTATCCATTATTGATTCTTTCTTTGAGAAAAACACAGTCATTTCTGCAACTCCCCGTCTTTCTTGATCTCATATCACCAAACACAACAATCAAACGGCCGGTATTTTTGTTTTTTTCATCTTTTATGCATGATTATAGGGTCATGAGTGCTTGTCTAAAGATAGTGTTTCTTTTGGAAAGAAAAGGCTACGGGGAATCAAGAGAAGAGAATCATAGGAAGGAGGGAACTGTTTCAAACGGTCATCAACAATATTCAGCTTACTAGCTAGCGAGTGTCGTCAACTGTTACAAAATTCAAATCTGCCCTATTAAAGGTAAGTTTAAAGGAAAAGAATGTCATTAGACCGTTGCTTTTATAACATACCTGCCGTTGTCTTCGAATTTTCAAATTTCTGTTGGTTCAATTCTAAGGGAAACAAAAAAAACAAAGAAACCTATCAAAGACTGCCTTTAGTTACAAGTGTTGCAGAAAATTCAGTGCATTATTACATTTTCTGATAACAATAACGACTTGTTACTAAGCCCTTTTGCTTTTTGTAGCAGGAAAGGAGAACAGTTCCTTTTCTTTTCTTTTTTTCTTTGTGATCCTTTTTTCTTCTTCTCTCAAACATAAATTCTGCATTTTAAGCCAAGTCCCGGGTGAAAGTATGGGATTTGAGCTGAGCATTCCTAGATACCCCACCGGTGAGTTTTGTTTTGTTGATGATCAAAAGAAGTCCTAAGATCTAGAGCCCACTAACCAAATTTCTTACACTTTCATGATTATCTTGCAGATTTCTGATCAAGTAGGCCACAAGTCTTAATCTTTAAATGGATAATTCGTCGAGTTTTGACGAAGTTTCGGATCCCGGTTATCAACCTTCACCTTCTTCCTTGGATCAAAATGATCACCCAGCCGTGGAAACTCCAGTGTACTCAACAATGAGTGGTGATTCATTCATGTTCGGCAGGACTTATTCAGAGACCTCAGCCTTTTCTGATCCCATAGATGATAACAGCTATTCAAGTGAACCTTCTCCTTCTCAGTGGCCAGTAACCAAATCTGGAGCACAACATCAGGCTATGCTTAGAAGACTAGAAATGAAGCAACAGAAGCAAGTTGCGGATGACAAGTTGGATGATCAAGAATCTGTTGACTTGGGTGGGGTTACATAAGATAATTTGTGCCTTTTTGCTGAAAAAATTGTTCATGTGATGAGTAAGATGGTAACACAATTTTTGCACAATTTTGGCAGAACTTGAGATGATGAAAGAAAGATTTTCAAAGCTTTTGCTTGGTGAAGACATGTCAGGGAGTGGCAAAGGTGTCTGCACAGCTGTTACTATATCAAACGCCATAACAAATCTCTACGGTATGCATAACACATACACATCAACTTGATTTATTAAAAAAAAAAATTAATGTTCTTTCTTCCCGTTATCCAGTTCTCTGTCATTGCTTATCTTTGATACTTTCTTCAGCAACTGTGTTTGGGCAAAATTTGAGATTAGAGCCATTAAAACCTGAGAAGAAATCGATGTGGAAGAGAGAAATGGATTGCCTGCTTTCTGTATGTGATTACATAGTAGAATTTATCCCCAAGTCTCAGAATTTACAAGACGGAACAGCTCTTGAGGTGAAAGTTTTGTTAGCTATCAACCAAATTTCAAACAGGCTTTTGAATTCTCCTATTTCTAACATGATTGATTGGTCTTTCAGGTGATGGAAAGTAGACCAAGATTAGATATTCATATCAACCTTCCGGCATTAAGAAAGCTTGACGCAATGCTCATGGTAAGGAAAGCATTCATTTGCAAGAATTAGAACATCTCTGTTTTCATTACAGTGTCATATATACAAGTTCGTTATAACTTGGGTTTTATTTGACAGGAAGTACTGGATAGTTTCCAAGATACAGAGTTTTGGTATGCAGAACAAGGAAGCATGTCATCAAATTCAACTCGTTCAGGCTCGTTTCGGAGAGTTATTGTCCAGCGTAAAGAAGAGAAATGGTGGGTGCCAGTCCCATGTGTTCCCTCTGATGGCCTCTCTGAGAAGTCGAGGAAGCACTTGCGACACAAACGTGACTGTGCATATCAAATTCACAAAGCTTCCATGGCCATTAACAGTAGTATTCTTGCTGAGATGGAAATTCCAGAGACATACATAGCATCTCTTCCCAAGGTTAGCCTCCTTGCTGTTCGAATTACTTTACAAAAATGTAGTGATTCTAAATTTCTAAAGCCTGGGAGTAATGATAACTAGGTTCCATTTTCTAAAAGCACTATGAAATTTTATAGAATAGCAAAGACATGTCCTATCGAGTTTCTTGATATTGACAGTATGTTATATCAAAATGTTTTTTCTTTCAGAGCGGAAGAGCGAGCCTGGGGGACACAATTTACCGCTACCTGTATGCAGCGGACAAATTCTCCCCAGGACATCTTCTTGACTGTCTCAACTTAGCATCAGAACATGAAGCACTTGAGCTTGCAGACCGAGTTGAAGCTTCAATGTACACATGGAGACGCAAAGCATGCCTAAGCCATTCAAAATCCTCTTGGAACATGGTGAAAGATCTCATGTCTGACATTGATCGAACAGATAAAAATCATATTCTAGCAGAAAGGGCCGAGACCTTGCTATTTTGCCTGAAGCAGAGATACCCCGAACTTTCACAGACATCCTTGGACACTTGCAAAATCCAGTACAATCAGGCAAGTTTTGCAATCATTAATCTCACTGCAAAATATCAAATTTATTTATTTTTTCAACAGGGGTAAATGGAAAGATAAATATTGCAGGATGTGGGACAAGCAATCCTAGAGAGCTACTCAAGAGTTTTAGAAGGCTTAGCATTCAACATTGTTGCTTGGATCGAAGATGTTCTTTTCGTAGATAGGAACCAAGAACAATAGGAACCAGAGTTCAAACATCAGTGATAGATAACATATCTTAATCAAGGTGCTCTCTCTCGGATCACTATCCTACTTTCTGTAATGCATAAGCCTTGTGAGGAATCTAGGAAATTTCATTTACTTTTGTGTGTAACAGGTTGAAGGTAGTAGTTCTTACATAGGAAATATCTTCTGCATAGGTGAAGAGATCTTTTGAGCAAGATTTGTACATTCTGCATCCACTTAAGCTAATTTCCTCAAGAATTTTTGTTATCGCGTGATTCAGTTTCAATCCACAATTCTTTCCCCACATACAAAATTGAACTAGAAAGAAAAGGACTTTTTCAAACATCAATTGATAAAGTAGAACAACAGAGGATAAGGAAAGCAGGAGCAATCAAACCCAAATCGTTGCCTCATCATCTATACAATAGCGGTCACTAGTCAGCAATTCAGGCAACTCTCATACTTTTCATTAGTGATATCAACAAAAGATTCCAAAAAAAGCCATGCTAATGATTTTTAGTGGGTTACAACTACTACCCTGTTTTGAACATCAGTCAATGAATCACTCTTGAGTATTAAAGGTAGCAAGGGTCGTTTTCTTGGAGCAGAAGAAGATTCCAAAGCATCAATCTTGGATTTGCATTTGTTATGGTCCCCTTTGTTTTCCTCCAGGCACTCCTTTAGTGCTTCAGCTCCATCTTGAGACAGTTTCTTCCTTGTGCCATCATTAGCTCCAGCATTATCACCACCACTACTCTCTCCCTTCTCATTATCCATTGTACCTGAATAATCCTTCACATTCCACACACAACTTCATCAAGAAAGATATATTTAAAAAAAAAATATATCAAGAAAGAAACATAGAATTCTGGTGGATTCTTGATTTTTTTTTTTTCTTAACACATGCAGAGCAGAGCACTCAGAGAATTTGGTATTGAAGATCAAGAACCAGCTTAAGGTTTAAAGAAATTGATGAGCCCAAAACTAGATTCAAAGAAATTGAAGTTTGTAAACTAATTTAAAAATATCGATGTTAAACAATTTAAAAATATATAAAAAAAATTATATTAAAACTAAAAATAAAATAAATTTTTTAAAAATACTGTTATACAATGCTAAACGGGGTAACAGAGAAAGGGGCTATCAACACAGTCGCTGGCCACACGTATGGGCGCATCTAACGACCCCGTTATTCTTCTCTCTCCAAGACTCCTACTCAGCTAAGAGCTAACAACTCACTCTTTCCCGCGTTACGTAGTGACCAGCAACCACCATCCCTCCCTCCTGCGTTACTCGTAGGAAATTTAACTAGTTAGTTAGTTAGAAGTTAGAACAGAAGTTTCTTTTACGTGGCAAAAAAAAAAAACAAAATTGCATAAACGTCATTAACGTCTTTTTTACCAGCAAAAAAATAAGTAAACTTAAAATTTAATGTATACTTTAAAAATTATAAAAAATTGGTTCAGGTTTTTTTTTTTACATTACAAGATTAAATTATTTGTTTACCATAATATTTATTTTATAGACAATATTATATAATTATTGAAAAAGCAAGTTTTATGTAAAAAATACATTCTAATAATTTTGAAGTGATTGTATAATTCATAAGAATAATAAAATACTTGTGTGTTGTTGAGGGAATTTTTTTGAAGGTGTCGTTAGATCCAACCCAGCAAGTTTATTTTAAAATTTTTTAACCTAACCTGACTATTTATCTAAATTGTGTTTTCAATTACTCCAAATGACTTGGACAACAAATAAAACCCAATTTCACTTAAGAAAACCAAGATGAAATCTTTTGTTTTTCAATGTTGACACAAAAACATCCTAGATTAACCTAAGTTAACTTACTAAACTCACGACTCGACTCATGAACTAGAATGGGTTTAATAATATTTTTTAAAAAAAACTTTTTTTATTTAACAATATAATAAAAAAAATATTGGGACTCGTAAGAAAACAGTTGAATGAATTGTTTTTTAAAAGGCGATAAAAAAGGCAAGCGAACAGGCCTGGCCTAGGTGGTCCAGCATGCTTAAACCATTAAAAATGGCATTCCCCTTGTCAAGAGAAAGACTTTGAAATCAAAATTGATTTTTGTTTTGTTAATGGAATCTCGTCAACGAATATTGTCTCCTTCCATCATTTTTAGTCAACCCTCTCTCTCATCCTTCTCTCTTAAAGACCGATATGTAAAGAAAATGAAGTTTTGGACTGAAACGCATAATCATCAAACTAAAAGGGCCAAAAAGGATATTATAAAAATCTTAAAGCATTGTTTTAAGGAAAGACGCCGACAGCATTGTCACACCATGATAAATACAACTCTTTGAAATTAAACAAGAAAATAAAAATAATAAAGTTGTCACATACTAATTAAAGAAAATTAGAAATTTTAAAATTAACATTGGTCTGAGAGGTTTAGCTACTGTGTTAATTATGCTTAAAAAATGATTGGCGTCACCTTTATCATATCCTTTTAAACATAAAGCTATTTTTACTATGTGTTTTCTTCTAATCTTATTCCACACATGCTATTGATTGTAAAAAAAAGAAATCATTTGATGTTAATCCATAGACATAGGTGATTTCGTCGATTTAGAAAAAAAATCTAGACATTAATCCCTAAAAGAAGATTTTGCCAATTTATAAAATATTTTGATGTTAATCCCTAAAGATGAGATTTTGTTGATGAAAGAAATATTTTGATGTTGATCCCTAAAAAGAAGATCTGATTTATGAAGAAATTCTACATTAATCCCTAAAGAGGAAGTTTCATCGATTTATGAAAAGTTTTGATGTTAATACCTAAAAAGAAGATTTTTCAGTTTAGGATTTTAAAATGAATGTCATACCCGTATGAATGGTGAAAATATAGATTTTCCCCCTCTCTTTTGACTATATCCAAAATAAGTCTCAAGGGCATTACTCAAGTCCTATGCGGAGTCAAGTTGACCTAGCTCGGATCCACTCATAGTAATAAGGGATAATATATCATAATATTAAAAAATTATATAAAAAAACATAAAAATAACAAGAAAAACATGACGGTTTTTTATATATTTTAAAATCATATATTGTCACTTTAAAAGTGATCCTGCCAGTAAAATAACAGTTTATTATAAGATAAAAAAATGAACTAAAAGGGTATTGTTAAACTCACCAATTTATGTTGATATTTAACTAAACAATTTAAAACAAAAAACAAAATCACAATAGATATAATTATTTTTATATTTTTTTTATATACGAAAACACTCCTACTAAAATACACATTCACGATGTAAATTCATACACAAAACACATAATACTAAAAAATTAAACACACAAAAAATTCAAACATTCACGCACAAAATTAATGGGGCGCACACACAAAGCTCAATACACAAAATCATTCAAAATAACACATATTTTGCCATAAAAACTCAATAATATGTTAAAATTTTAATTGGGGTTTGAAATTTACCTTATGAACCAGAAGAGGCTAAAACAATAACTAGGATAGTGGAATAGTGGCGGAGCATGGATGTGCTAGTATAGGACCAGGATTATGACGTGTTATTTCATGCGCCACAAAGGTTTGGGAGGAGCCTGATTTTAGTTCAGTTCACACAAGTCAGTTATTTAATTAAAAAAAATCATCAATTCATCAGTTCATTCAGGTTAATTTGATTTGTTAATTCAATTCGATTTTGATAACATTCATATAAATTTCTTCAAAAAATCCTGCTATGAAGTTTCACTCATTATTAATAAAAATATTATTAATAAAAATAAAAATAAAAGTCTATCTTTCTATCTTATTTTTCTCCAGAATAAATATAGATAATCTATCAATTTATTATTTAGTAAATTGCCGAAAGTAAGTGTAATATTGCAGTTTCCAGGAAAAAAAACAAAAACAAAAAAACAGAGATGGGCAAATCATAGAGAGTTTGTTCTCAGATTCCATTATAAAAGAAGGGGACAAGAAAGAATCCCTTTACTTTTCACTTAGGAGACTATGGGTGCAAAAAAAAAAATTAAAATAACGAAACATACTTAACATGCTATTAAAATCCCATGAATATAAGACAAGTTTTTAGGACGACAATTTTCAACATTCAGTTACTAGAAGTATAAATCTTCTCAAGACTTGAGAACATCGTAGAAAGAATCACCTTGATGCAGGGAAGGAAGCCTGACAGCAGCAGTCGTCTCAGGCAAATGAGAATGTGTGGGCCAGAGATGGTGAATATCAACACTTGGGCCTCATAAGAGGAAAGCGTGCGGGGTCATATGGACCCTTCAAGTCCACAATACGCTGTCAGGGAGGGTGTTCTTCTTTAAGCCGAGTTGCTAAAAATCTGCAAAGCAACGACGAAAAACTGCGTTCGTAAAAAGCAGGGAAGGGGACATTTCCTTTTTCTTGCATTAAAGCTGCCAAGAAAACAATTAAATAGAAGATAATCTGGCATAATTAACAAAAGGAAAAGAAAGAAGTTTCGATACTTTTTCCCCATTTAGGCAAGCGAGGCGAGGCGAGGCGAGGTCGTCTTGCTCCATCATGGTAGCGTCGCAGAAAAAGCCGCGAAATGTTTTTCAATTCGATAGCGATACTCTAAGAATAATATGCTAATGTTAGATGCTGGGACACACTAACAAGGATGGCTGTATAAATCTCAACTTGGATGCCCAAAAGAAAACGAGAACGATCTGAATGAGTAGAAATACCATAACGCTCTATTCAAGTAAACTTGGGTAAAATTCAAGACTGAAAAATAATGAAAGAATCGCACTCTGAACAAAGAGATAATTCACACATCAGTCCTCGGTCTCGCCGTACAACAGCAAGGGGGGAGGAGAAAAAGAAATCGATGAATTTGATCGATTACCTTCGAAGCAAATACAATATAGTTCGTGTTTTTAAGAATCAACAAACTTCTTTTGGAGAAAATGTTAAAGCGCTTCCCTGGGAGATCAACAATGTATAGAGCATCATTGCACTTCAATAGCACCCACAAATCGGTGGACCATGGATGCTGCGGAGAAGAAAACATAAAAATGCGATCATATAACCACTTAACACATGAATAACAAGCATTACAAGCTCCAGCATAACGTGTAAATCAAGGGCTCCAAATCCAAGGTTTCTGTGCTCCGCGAGGGGGAATGGATACATGACAGTAAATTTCAATCATATAATTGAATTAATCCCAGTTAACTCACCTCGATATTTTTTGTACATTAAAAAGATTTATCCTGATCCATGTCACAGCTCAAACCACCTATCTAAGTATCTATCTAGTAACACCCTGTTCAAGAAAGCTTGGTAAAATGCAAGTCTAAAAAACTGATGAAAGAATCGCCCTGTAAACAAAGTGATAAACTCCGCAGCAAAATCATCCGCGCCAGTCGTCGGTCTGGCCGTACAACAGCGGGCAAAAATAAAAGATGGATGAATTTGATCAATTAACCTTCAGAGCAAATACAATCTCGTTCGTGTTTTTAGGAAACCTAAAAACCAACACAACTTTTGGAGAAATTGTTAAAGCACTTCCCTGGGAGATCAACAATTTAAGGGAGCATGACACAAATAGTCGGACCATGGATATGGAGAAGAAACAAAAAAAATACAATAAATAACCACCTGACACATGAATAGCAAGCATTACAAGCTCCAACATAAACATGAAAAACACAGGCTCCAAGTTATGTGCGCTACGCAAGAGGGAATGAATACATGGCAGTAAACTGTCCTGCTACACAATAGAAAAGACAAAATCCAGAAGTCCCACGTATAATTGGAACAGCAGAACATAACACCAGTTGGTCACGAATAGTCCAGTCACACGTGGAAAAAAAAATACATCCCTACAACGGAAGAACTGATTCCTCAGCACACAAATAAAAAAAAACACTGGTATAATCATCAGTAACAGAACAACAAAACTATCCATCTCATTGAGGTAAAAGGCAAATACATATAAATCCTATTTTAGATTCTATTGTAAATTCAGAGAGCAATCGTCCCGATCTCAATCAGATAAAAAAAAAAGGTGAATTATGCATAAGAGTCCAAAGCCTGATCCAGAAACCTCCTGACCTGACATGCATGGTGGACATCAACAGCAAATAAAAACTGGTTTCAAAAAATGAGCTGCAGTCTTTTAATAACTCAGTAAATAATATACTGTACAGCACAGAGCATGCAAATGTAGTAATCAAGCACATGCCACAATATACAGGTACTCATGCATAAACAACAGGGAAGAGAGAGGGAGGTGCAACAATAGTTTGACGCATATGAAAAGCTACGGGTCATTCTTGAGGGTAATTTACCCTGATCAATTGGCAAAGTAAAAACAATTATCTCTATATATACAACAATCCTCTGAACTGCACCTGGAGAACACAGTCCAGATTGTGGATGATCAAAAGGTTAGTAGTTGTGCGATCCTGAGACCTGTTGGAGCAGCCTGTGCAGGAGCATCAACACTTTCACTATTTCCACAAGCACCTCAGCCCCCCCCCCCCCCCCACAAAAAAAGAAAAAAAAAAAAAAAAAAAAAAAAAAAACAAAGAAAGAACTAAAATTACCCCTCCCAACTGCTCCCTTTGCCATAAAAGGCAGGAATGAGGTGGAATCTTGATGTCGATTCTGTGTGATTAGTGAAAGCATTAAATTACCTGGGGATTGCGCACTCCAAGACCAAAATCAAGAATGAAGTTAACATCAGCTGTCATCATCCACAGCCCCAATGTAGGTGAGGTCTGTCCGCCTCACCCTAACAGCCCCTTTAAGCCAGCTGGAAGCTCGAAGATTAGCATGGTCAATGCTGCCAATCACAGAAATGTTGCTTGAAGATGGGCCTGACCCAGTACCATCTTCCAACAATGTCCATGGATCAATCTCCATATCACCATCCTGTTGCAGTGGCAGCGGCAGCGGCTTAGACTTTGTTGATATGTTATTGGCAGAACGTGCCAAAGGAGCTGGATTTTTCTGAGCATTGCTTCCATTGTAAAACCCTGAAATTGCAATGCTGGGTTGAAGTGAAGCAACAGCGGCTGTGGGAACAGGTGGTGGCTGGCAAGAGATGAGACATCGGACAGAAGGTAAGAGAATTGGCATTGCAGATTGGATACGCAATTGAATTTTGCCAGGAAGCTGCATACGATCTAAATCATTCTGCAATCACAGAAAATATATATGAGACAAGTAGAATGACCACATATCTTCCAGAATGATGAGAACAAAAAAAGGAGAGGGGTGTTGGGTTATATACCCTTCTACTTGACATCTTCATATAACCCATAGACAAAAAAAAACAACCATTGAGTTATTTTCAATTCTTTTTATTTGATTTCAAGAAATCATGAGATGTTTAGGCCAAATCCAACATTAACATGGATATACTGGTGAGAAACAATGATCCTTTATTTGTTTCGTTTTTTCTTTAACAAGTAGGTAACTAGAAACAGTGGTAAAATTGAAGTATTTTGCAAGGATGAAGAGAAAAGATAGACCAAACGATGTGAGCTGAAGTGAATGGAAATTATCCAGTATTAAGAACCTCTGAATTTAGCCCAAAACAAATAAAAAGAGATTGTGGATCTACGTAAACTACCCCGACCAATTTGGGACAGATACTTGGTTCAGTTTGTGGGTTGAAGATGGTGAGAGCAGAATGAAATAGAATTTGGTTGAAGATTCTGGAGAAAAGAACAAAAATAAAGGTTCTCACCCATTCTAACATTTTTTAAACCCAGCCCCAATAAATGACGGGAAATCATTAATGAGTAAATTAAGATATCAGTATATCATTAACAGATGCAAGATATTGCATCAATACCTTTATGGGATTCTTGAATCAAAGGGCATCTCAACCTCCTATAAATGCAGAATCGAACACCTTTACTGTTGTCCAATTTGATTGTGCATTTGTAATCACTTGAAATAACTAAGAAAAAGTACATAATAGGATCTTATTAGTGGCTAGCAAGTGAGTTTTGCTTTTTCCTCCTTCAGTTTTGGTAGGTATATGAAATGAGTTCATGTTGGTCAATTAGATTGCTACTTTAAACCCTACATGAAACTTGACGATCAAGTTAAATTTCACAGGTTAACTGGAAGACCTTGTACTCTAGCAGTAGTTCTCCCACTAATGTAAAGATAGGTCATGGGTTTGTGCAGCGGAGAAACAGGATTTTTAAACAAAGATGGAACAAAGTGAGAGCCAGGTACTCTACTTGGGTGATAGACCACCTTTCCGCCTGAATACATTTCACCAGTATCAAGATACCGATTTGGATTCCCTCTATAATTGAAATTTTCCAGGTCATCTTTTTATGGCTGGGAATATAAGAAAATAAATGTCAACTAGATATCCAATCAAATTCAATAGTTCATCTGAAATCACATGGGGGTTTAGTCACAAATAGACATTTACGAGTAGCTACTTCCATTAAAAGCCATAACTGACATCACCAAAGCAATCAATTATAACACAGGTTTCAGAAAACAAACCTGCAAACTCTCCACCAACTCACGATCAAATCCAGCAAAGTCCTTGAATTCATTGACCGCCTTGGAGCTGGAAGCAGATCTTGACTTCAGCCAGCTCGGCCGAGAGCTGCTTAACAACCCATGCAGGATCAACAGTAACCGATCAAAGAGACTTCCACCAGATAAATCTGCAGAAGCAGCTTCCAATTGCAACTCCAGTTCCCTCTTGGATTGGAAGCTTTGCAAGGGATAGAAAGATAGCTCTGCATCTTCATGCACAACCCTACTACCAAGAAGACGAAGTATGACAGAGGCAAGCATTTGCCTCATGTTCCGCCCAGATGGCTCCCTGACAAGTCCAGGAAATGGAAATAAGACAATTGAGACTCTGTTTTGGCAGTTTACTACACTTGCATAGAAATCTATGGATAATCATTACCAAAGTCAATTTATCATCAAGGAATTATTTCATTGAACATGTCTGAAATTTGGCATGTGGGAAAGAGATGAAAGGAATGACACAGCATGTGGTGAAATCATTCTCATGGGTACCAATACAAAGAAAGCACGTGTCTGCTTGATGCTCCATAAACAAAGACAAATATGCAGACATAACGATACATGTTCAATAATCTCAACTTCATCTGGCATAAAATTTGTCATAGCCCTAAAAACACACTGGTATATCATCCCACCTTAACATTTTGGATTATACGTTACTTCCATCATCCTTACATAAATGTGAAAGAAACCAATAAAACTGTGTGAGCCAGCTGAGCAAAAGGGGGCAGCTTTGGATGTCAACTTCACAGAGAAGTTGACCTTTAGATATGCGCGGTACTAAGAATATGCTCAAACAATTCTTTCATCAAACAACAAATAGACGGGATATCTAGAACCACTTATGAGAGAACAGAGTAAAAGAACAATTGACAAGAAAAATAAATTGAAAATGCACAGATAATAATGTCTTAATGATAAAGTAACAAGAAAGATATGTAAGTTAAAAGGAATAGAAAATATCTGTATTCTTACCCATCTGTGCATATGGTTGGAAGCAACCTTAACAATAACTGCAACCGCAGTGACATAGAAGCTCGCAGGGCAGCAGGGGAGGGGAGAGTAGAATCTGCAGTTGCTGCAGCTCGTCTCACTAATCCAGGACTCCCGCCTCTTATACCTTTACGATTGTTACTTTTATTTGCAGGACCTTCCAGTCCAGAAGATGTTGTTCCTGTTTGCTTACTTGTACCATGAGTGACTGAATTTATTTGCTGCTCAATATTATTCAATTGCTTGATCAAATCTGTTGCGAATGTATTGCGTGAGTCATCAGAACCTTGATCTATGCAGGGAAGAACTAGTTCAACAAGAGCCCTTTCGGTCACATTTTGCTGGCAGAGACTAGAGCCTTCATACTCGAATATTGGAAAGGACCCTTTTCCAGACCTTTTTGTCTCCGAGCCCTCTTCAACAACCTCTCCTTCTTCAAGAGAGGAAACCTCGAACTTCTTCTTATCTCCTCTGTCCATCACAGGATCAAAACCATTACTGGACCAGCCCCAAGGTTTCCAAAAGTGAGCTTTAGTTGAAAGACCTTTACTCTCGGCAATATTAATAAGCCGTTGTCTGATGGTTTTCCGTCCGAAAAGAACATCGTGGCCTCCCAAGAACCATTTAACCTGCAATAGCATCGAATCCTCTAGAGACGTCCCGAAAAGATGAACCAGCTCTGAGAAAAGTGGCGCAGCATCAGGTCTGACCAATAACCTTGTAAGAATGATTTCAATGAAATTGTTTTCATTTTCAGAAGCAGCTGCTTTTTCAGGATCAGGAGAGGAAGAGCGGATTGCATCTGCTAGGGACATATCATGGGCCTCAAGTTTTTCAATCAGGGCTTGTTCATTCAAAAGCAACCTGAGTTCAACCCACTGCCAACGGAATTTTGCAGGCTGCAGTGCATCCAATACATTCACAAGCTTATCTAGAAGCTTTGTTTCATTCTCAGCATGTTGAAGCTTAGATCCACCATGTCCAGAAACACGATTGCCATCATCCAGTGTGATTAAAGAGAGTGGCAATTTACAGTCAATAATAGCATTTAAAAAAAGCCTTCCTCGTAGTGGAACAAAGGCCTTGGACTTGAAACGCACGTCCAAATTATTTAACTCTAGCATGGCAGCAAACTCCGCATCAATGGAATCTGCAGCTATAAGATCATATAAATCTTGACTGTCTCTTAAACACACATCACGAAAAGGCAGGTGCTTTATGGCATCACCAATGGCCATTGTCAAAGAGTCATTCAATTGATGGATGTCTTCACGAGTTGCAAAGAATGGTCTCCAAATAACAAAGGCAAATATAGAATAGGCAGGTGGAAAAACCAAGCTAAGAGGGAGCAATCGCTGCATCCTTGAAAGAGCAACTATAGATGGTTCCCCCAAGAGCTCAACAATCAGACCACCAGATACAGTTCTGCAGTTCCCAACAAGTAGCCTAAACCAATGCACATAAACTTCGATCGAGTTATCCATCTTAAAAACAACAAATGATCGAGCATTACCATTTGAATTGGATTTCATACTTCTTATAAACTGAATTACATCCAACCCTTCCTTTAATCGTAAGACAGTCACCATTCTCTCCAGGGTAGTGACACCGTGGATAATAGCTCCAACAAGAAGTGCAGAAATAGCAGCAGCACTTTTTGTTCCTCTTCCAGTTGCTTTTGCCGAGTTGTTCAGGATCTCACTAGAGATATTCCCGCTGGAATCATGGGATTCAGGGGACATTTGAAACGGGCTTCGAGAAGCCTTTCCAGGAGAAAAGGCTGTAGCAAGAGCAGAGGAGGCTTCTGTTGCAAGAGCTACCTCGAAAACCCGGCTCTGACGCTCCCCAAGAGCTTCCTTGAGTAGACACAGGCAATTTATGTGGATGCGCAAAATGCGCCTAGCAAGGTTTAGCGAACCTGGCGCAGCTGAAGCATTTGAATAATTACTGCCTAGAGAAAAATCAGGCATTTTTGCTATGGTTGGTCCAACATTATTGACTATGGCAGAAACAGCAGAAGACACCAAAGACGGGTCACCTTCTTGAGCAGCACCACCAGTCTGCCTCATGCAGTCTATTAGTCCCATAATTATTTGTTGAGCTATCTGATATGCATAATCAGATTTTTCCATGCCATGACTTTTTGCAGTACCAGCACCTAAGAGTTTTCTCTCTTTGCCAAAGTAGTGAAAAGCATCATCAATATTCCTTTGGACTACATCTCTCATGCTCATACCCACTCTGGATAATCGACTGCCACTTATCTTCTGACGAAAAAAATCATCAAGATCAACACCTGCTGGAACTCCAAGTGGATATCCAAACTCTGCATCCAGTGATCGTCCAGATTCAAGTTCAGAAAAAAGCCTCTTATCACATGTTGCCTTGAAACTCTTCTCCCATTCTAAAACACTTGGCATATTGCTGTATTTCTTCAAAAGATGCCGGGAATAAATTAAGGCTGCTGAACCTGAAATTCTTTCATTAGATGCCAGTAGTGTCGCAACACGGCACATTGTGGCTGACAAGACTTCAGGAATAAGATCTGTTGCAATAATTATGTTCTCGTACCTGAAAAAATTGAATGTGATGAACAAAAAAACTACTAAGTTAATTCTTTTTTAGACAAGAATAAAATTTTATTAGAAAGATGGAACAGAATAATAGACAAATGGAAAATAAGACATCCAACTAAATAACAAAAAGAAACAACAAAATAAGAATTGCTTCACGGAAGTGTGCAGGAACCATCAATTTACATGCCAGTACAAGGCGAAAAACTAATAAAGGAGGGAACATGCATATGCAGACAGTACTCTTTTTACAAGAATATAAAGATGGTTCGACAAGCATGTGCAGGAAGCAGGTACAATACAACATAAAAGTAGAGCAAAGTAAAACAATAATTGAAGTAAAGGAAAAAATCATTGGAGAACTCCAAAAGTCTTTATTCCATTAAAAGAGTTTGGCCATACCATCCTTTAAACAGTACAACACTAGTATAAAATATGAATAAGCTATAAGCTCAAATTTCAACTGCAGAGATAAGAAAGGAGTAGCGTGACATGGAAAAAAAATACAAGAATCCTAAAATAACATTCTAGCAACAAATTGCAAATGAATGTAGATTGGCAGGTATAAAGATAAAGAAGAAGAATGTTAAAGATCTTACTGGCATTGAAGCAAAACCAGAAGACAACATACACAAAGTAGTAGGAACAATATCTTTTAAGCAAATCAGCAATAGCTAAACACTAATAAAACAGTCGATTAGGGTCGTATTCTATGGTTACAATTCTACCATATATGTATTTTTCATTCTGTCGAAAATCGATTTTACAGTATAGACGTTTATGACCTCCCACTCTATGCCTTGCGGTAATGATTCCTCTGGCATTACAGCCTTTACCACAACAATGCTGCCCATAGATCAAATTATTTCGTGTATTGGATTTCACTTGACTGTCTATGGCTCCATTGCATGTGCTCGGGGTAGAAGTTTTGTATAAATGTATCGCCATGCTATTAAGTATTTTGATTTGTAATTTATTTATGAGCCCCTGAGGTTTTATGCTGTTGAACTTTATTTCTTCTACTTCTAAAACCAACATCATAGTTTTGTGTAAAGCATATCTAGCAAGAAATTAAAGAGTAAGAATAGAGTAAAGCTTTGTCACATTAAAAAAAAATTGTCAAAAACTAGTATATTGGTTTTATAAACAAGGAACCAATGTTAAACCACTTCTAGAATCCAAATAACTAAAAAGGAAATTACTCTCAACAAAAACTAGAATGTATTTTATCAAGATTATTAAGCAATTAAACAGATACATCTGCAATGTATTTTGTAAAGATTATTAAGCAATAAGCACTTTATGAATATCAAGAAGCAGCGTAGAACAAACTGGAACTCTGTAACTAGTAAATTTTGCAAGTCTCACCTTCGGAGAGAAGATAACAAAAATGCCTCACCCACTTCACAAGCATGGTTTTCCACATTTCGTGGCGGCATCATAATATTTCTCCCACTCTGGATAGTAGAGTTAGGGTTGCTAAGGACCTTTGGCAACAACCACAGCAGTAACTTTGCTGAGGAAACTAAATCGCTGCAAACATCCATCAAATACAATATAGCAGACAACTCATCCTCACCAAGCTTCCATCTGATGGAGCTCCTATCATCGACATTAACAAAAGATCTATTAAATTGGCTGACCTTGGCTGCATTCTTTTCAGTCTCCTCAACAAGCTGCCTAACAACAGTTATCAACCAAACTGTGATTGTCCTCTTCTCTACAGGACGCAGTTGCTTTAAGGATTTACCAATTGAAACAATATCTCCACCATGCATTGTTCCGATTCCATCCATTGACTTGAGGTTATCACCTTCTATTCCTGTTCTGTGGTGAGGGCAGCTTACCTTATTATCACAAACATGACTTGTAGAAGCTCCCTGGCTACCCTCAATCCTAGCTGCAGCTAAATGAGCCAGGCTTTGTGTTTTACGCACAACCTTTTGCCTCCCTTTAGAGACCTGCTTGGATGACTTTGGTGGCTGATCAGCCTTAGAGGAATCTGAGGATTTAGCCCCCCTCCGTACCCACCAGGTATCTTCATCATCTGATATCGGAGATTGCCCTTGAAGGCATGAGTTCCTTTCCTCACTTAACTTTTGTCTCTTTGCCTTTCTACAGTCTTCGCAGCCAGGTGTTTCTACTATATCCATTTTGCTGCCTATTGACTCGGCAGGCCTCTTAACACTCCCTTGAGATTCATCCAATCCTGTCTCTGAAGATGTAGAGCGTGTTCGGAATTGCAACAGTGCTGATATGGAATCCTTTAGATTTTCAACGTCCATTTCAGTTTTCAATTTCGAAGAAGGCTGGGGATAGATATTTTTCCACTGCTCAAAGGAAGATGGGGAAGCACCATCCTTTCCAGCAACGAGTGGATGATGCTTGAGCTTCTTCAATGATATATTTGATTTATCTGAATTTTGATATTGCTCACAAAGAAGTCTGCGAAGGAGAAGGCGACGTTCATTTGAATAAACACGCATTGCCTCCAAAAGTTCTGACCCTTCAACAACCCTTGCCTCTTCCAAAACATCATGGACAAAGGGCCCGGGTAAATGTTTCAAGACTCGGTAGTGTCTCTTTCGTCTGTAAAGATCAGGTGCAGGACCACTTGTATCTGTTATTCCACTAATTATCAACTGCCTCACATAAGCCTGGGGGAAAAAAATCCCAGAACGTATAAGTTCCGCAATGAGCAGATGAAGACGCTTCAAACCCTCCCCGTTGCACACTTCATGTTGATCAATCCAACACACTATGATATCATGTAAAGGACCTGGACTTTCAAATATATCTGATGTATTAGTACCTTTTCTATTCACTGTTTTGGAGATGCTTTTAATCCCATGTCCATTTCCCCTAGGGATACTGCCAAAATAATTAGGCTCGTTGGAAACTTTTGCAAGGCTATTGACTCGAGGGGATTTCTCATTCTTCCATCCAGATGGACTTCGCAGATCTTGTATCTTTAACTTCAAAAGCCGAATCACAATATAAACCTGAGAAAAATCCTTTCTGCCTGTAAATTTCAGTTCACGAGGTGGGGCACTCCGAAAATCCCTATAATCACATGTCGCCCACTCACAAAGCAAAAATACAGAGCGAACAAGTGACAAGCTCACACCCCTCAGCCACTTCAAAGACAATCTTAGACATGGACTGACTTCTTCTATCCAGCCTTCATCAACAACTCTCTCACAAAAATTTTCAAAAAGATAACTATAAGCCTCTCTGATGTCTCCCAGTGAAAGAGCTTTATCCAAAGCTTGTACAGCTTTAGCCACACTATGAACTGGATAGCCAGAGCTAGCAGCCTTTGCAAGGTTATCTGCACGCTTCTGAATGAATGAAACAACCCGATCAAAGGACAAAGATTGATATTGAGCATCGAGCCCTTTACTTCTGAAAACATCAGCAACTTCAGCTGAATTATCTGCTGTCTTTCTTGCATCCTCAGATGCCTTTGATACAAATGCCCCTTCATTTACTGCATAAGACACTACAATTGGAGGTAAAGGAAAACAATCCAGAGAGACAAATGTATCCGGTACAGCTAATATCAAATACCGAAGCATCTCAATTAAAGCAGAAGTTGTATAAGCCCGCCGAGAATTATCTTCCAGGTCTGAACCTCCTGGAGAAGGTTCGTGAATGAAACGAACTGCAATCCCCACAAGAGTGCGCACATATGATTGAGAAAGAACAACGGTTTCTAAAACACCATATATGATTGGCAGCAGCAACTGCAAAATCTCAAGCAAGTCCTTTTCCTGCACTAGCATACAAAACCCACCAAAAGCCATGAAACCCAATTGAGTACTTGCAATCTTAACATGAGGAGCATAAAGTTTATCTTGTACCTTGGAAGAAGTACAATAAGTAAATGGTTAAGCTTATACCTGTAGATGACTAAGAACCCAATCAATGATTAATGAAGGAAGAAGCAGCCCTTCTGCATGGTGCCAGTGCAAGAGCCGAGCCACGTACCACCACTTAAAATGTAGGGAAGGCTCCTCACCATCAATGATAGCTGGTGCTGGATCACTTCTGTGCTGAACTGAACCAGTATAAAGCATTTGTTGTGATCTATCTCTGCTGTGTGGAGCAGAATGAGGATTGTTTCTAGATAAATATTCATCCAGGAGGGACTGCAAGTAATCAACAACATCTTTTGTCCAGAGCTCTGTGCGGGACACCTGATTTTTGTCAAATGTCCCAGAAGAAATGCTGGTAGAACTTGGTCGCACCTACAAAAGATGGCCATAATCTGCTATTGAAAATAGTGAAATAAGCAAGTACCTCCGTGTGCTAGTGCTAGTGTTCAAGCAGCTCTACCTGATTAAGATAAGTAACTTTAATAAACCAAGTGGCTCGTAATAATGGTACATTGTTCCTGATAAGAACTTCCAAAAGTGATTTCTTCCTATATCCATGTGGCACATGATCGGCCAAAGAACGCAATCTTTTATGGGGCTGTGATAAACCCTGGTATAAGGAACAAAGAAAAAAGTATTACAAGGAAGCCAATAAGAGAGTAGGACTGTTTATCAGCTGAAATTTTCAAACATGTGATGATAGGAAACACAATAGGCAGTTTCCAATGTTACATGCATAAATATTTGCTCATATGATGCTCTTCTCAATTTATTTCAGTAACACCAGCATACAGAGCTCCAAAATTCTATTTGATATCTAAAATGTTTTTCATGAATACAACTGAGCAGTACATATCAGTTAGAGACAATTGAGTGCTTCTAAAAATTATAGTTGAATCAATAGAAAAGATGGGCATGGAAATATAAAAGGCGCTCCATGTTCATATGTAGACAATTTTACCTATGCACATAAAATCTCCCTCGGCAACTTTGACAAGCATATACTATGTTTTAATTGTAGACTTCATATGCTGCATCCAATTACTATAGCTTATTCCAATTATAAGTATTAAAATATATGACAAATCATCATAACCACCATGCGCTGTTATACAGAAAAAAGTATGTCAGAGATTGATGCTACATGGAAATTTTATAACAATATTTCAACCTTGTCCCTCACTTGACTCATGATGCGCTATCTTCCATATATAAAAAACAACTTTATGGTCACAACTTTAAGCATATCTAGTTAGAAAGGACAAGCATGTTACAGGTACATAGTTTTTTGTACCTGCCAAGATAAAATGTAGCCAGTTTTTTTCTTCTCAAAATTTAAACTTAAGAGCACCCCTCCTCCTTCCCACGATTCAATGCATATCACAACCAAGTAGGTTTAGGAATGACATGCATCACAGTTCCTCTAGACATCCACATGGGCTTTACTTAAGAGCACCCGCTCCCTCCCACAATTCAATGCATATCACAACCAAGTAGGTTTAGGAATGACATGCATCACAGTTCCTCTAGGCATCCACATGGGCTTTAAGTAAGTTAAAAAATAGGTCCATTGACCAGGCAGATTTGCGATATTTACAACCAGGTATTAAAATATAACTCTAGCAAACAGGATTGAAAAATAGAGGTGAGATACTATCCGTTCATCATAGCAGGCACATTTTCTTTTAGAGAAACTTGGAAACCATATTATACCTCAATCCATTTCTTCTTGAAGTCTTCAACACAAGGTCTTTGTTCAGGAAATACACCGGGCTTAGTTAATAATGAACCAGAAAGAGGCACGCCGTAAACTTGACCAGCCTGTCATGATGAGCATAGATGTTCAGACTTGATGATGAAATTGTAAAAGAACACAGTTTCAAATACACACGGGATCAACATATACGAAGCATTCACATCAGAAAAAAACTGTCATAAATACGACATATAATTAGAAAGGGAAAGGGCATACCTTGCGCTTTTGGGCGCGAGACTCATTAATGGCCCTCAGACATTTTCTGATAGCCTGAAAGAGTAAAGTTCGATTATTAGTAACTGCTAATCACCTTCATGAGAGAGTAGCTTTTCATATGTGAACAAAAAATGAAACAAACATCATAGCTTCCAACAGATATTTTAAAAAAAAAATCATAGCTTCCAAATAGAAGTGATTAACCTCTTTGCATTTTTTGACAACAGGACTGGTAAAATTGTGAGCCTGAGTATGTGAGATTTCTCTGCCTTCCTGAGAACTCACAAAATAAAAAATAAATAGATTATCGATATCAAGGCTTGTAAATATTTGCATGCAAATATCAAGACCTAATTTTGACAAGTACATATTAACAACCTAATTCTCAGAATTCAAATAACTTAAGCAACTAAATATAAAGGGATCCATTAAATATAATTTCCTCTAGCAAGTTTGAGGTTGAGATGGTGTGAGCAGAGATAACATCAAAAGCTTGAAAAGGCATTTAAGTTCGTTTTCCCTGGGGCAATGTTCAAGACAAACAACCACTAAAATGCAGCAAGTTGTCCGCATTTATAATGTTGCATGTGACAAAGCATTAATGAATGAAAAAATACCTCAAGTCCTTCAACAACTGCCTCCTTATATCCAGACGCAACATATTTATTAGTGAGAGTCTCCTCGGGGCAATTTGGTGTTTGGGGATGAAAGTCAGGGGGACCAAGTCTAAGATTTAGAAAGAGATGATTATACAATGGATAAGAACCATAACCAGCAAATAAAGATGGAACCAGGAAGAAAATTTTAAACAGCAAGCATCCCAAATCATAATGAAAGTCTATTAAATTCTTAACAGAAATTATTCCAAACAAATGAAGAGATATAACTAACTAAATGGAAATTGGTGCCAACGCTTTTATTTTCCTTTTTTTTTTGTGTGTGCTGTACGTGATGCTATTGATGAAATTACCGGGAATTCAACGGTTCTTTATCACACTTCAACTTGTACGGTATCGGTGGAGGAAGTCGCCTACACAGTACAGAACACCAGTTTGAGTTTATACAATCATGAACAGCAAATTTGCCCTTCAGAATGTTAAAAATTATGCAACTCTTTGAAGAAAACTGCTGCGAATTGTATCTATTTGAAAAGAAAAGGAAAGATCATCATACTGACAGCAGGAACAAGGAACACAAGAAAAATCTCAATATCTAACAGTTAACATGCAGCTGAAATAAAACAAGATAGCTAGGCAGTGACTGATGTGATAATGAGTACCTAGCCCTTTCTTTGTGAGGCTAGTACAAAGCACAGAGATGTGCAGATGTGTTATGAACTAAGAAGCAATGTAATAATGAAAATAGTTGAGTACCTAGCCCTTTCTTTGTGAGGCTAGTACAAAGCACAGAGATGTGCAGATGTGTTATGAGCTAAGAAGCAATTTCGATATAGAAATTCATACATGTGTGAAGGTGTACCAGGATATCCAGGCAATCAATATCCAACAAACAAAATTCCTTGCATTCTCACCAGACCCCAAATGATTATTGTAAGAAAGTGAACACGCACAGGAGATTCAACAACCTTGTTCTGAAAATGATCAGCAGGCAACACTTGAAAGCTTATCACAGACCAAAGGCATGTTGACATTGTATTGTGCATGAAACTAGAAAATGTGACTGTTCAGAGCCAGGAGACACTGATTTATTATCAACAGTTCATGAAAGGCAAAAAATATTGAAAACCAATTTACCTAGGGTTTATAGAGAAGTTGGATGCCAATGACGATGAATCAGTTCGGGTGCTATCTCTAGCAGATGCTCCTCCAATGGAGCTATTGTTAACTGCACTGGTGCAGCTGGCATCATGATACCTTTGCATTTCTCCAAACTACCATCTGCATACTGCTCCCAACATCGAACTACTACAAGCTCTATAGCTAAACCACATTGAGAAAAACATATTAAATCACTTAGAAAACCAAAACAACACAGAAGATACAGATTCAAAGAAATGAAAAAACAAACCCAGCTGTATGACCTCAAACATGAAATCTACAACTTAATTGATAAAATTCCATCAACAACCATATAATTTGAATTGAAAAGGCTGTTTTTTGCAATCACCAATCTCTTAGATGAAGAGCATGATTTCCTGTGGCTATGAAGCCAATTATTTTTCATAGCAGACAAAACTACCAGTTGAGCACAATGGAAACGAGAAAAAAAATTACAAAGAAAGAAAAAGTCTATACCGTTGGGCTTAAATGAATCCAGTAACGTGATAATGTACAGAAAAATGTTGCCATGAACAGCCACAGGAGCATATCCTAGACACATAAGGTAAAAAAAAAAACACTCGCTTTCTTCACTTGCTAGTTTTGTTTATCATGAAATCGATGCAAATTTGAGACAGAACTACAAATGGTGTTTTGGAGGGAAAATAAAGATTCGGAACTCTAAATTGCTGATAATCAAATATTAGGTATATAAACCAGAATAATCCTTTTCATTTTCCAATAAACAAGTACACAAACAAATCCTAAGGTAAAAATTTCAAAACCTAAGTCAGCATTTTGGAGTGGCAACCATCTCTTCTAGTAGCTAGTTTGAACCAGTCCAAGACCCCCTCTTTCCTGCCCCATCCAGTGGTCCTGGAACAAGCATATCTAGGGTTTCTAATATCAAATATCAAGAACAAAAGGTTGAACATGGACATCAAGTAACTAACTTTTCAACTTGAAATACATAACCCAAGTATGTGTTACTTGCTCTGATCCAAAATCTTAATCAAAATGACCAAACTTGCAATGTTAGTTGTAAAACAACACCACAAAAGTAATCAAATTTACTCTGATCTACAAAACCTAAGCTTAAAAAATGTCACCAATAACTCAAAATTCAATCTTTCCCTCTAAACCCAGCAACCTCAAGCTACCAAAACCCCAAACAACACACAATATGAATCCAAAACCCAATATAACAACCATAAATCCAATCTAAATTACCATAAAAACAAATACCTTTAATCAGTCTAAATCAACAATTCACACACAAAATCACCATATCCACAAGAATCAAAACTAGGGTTTACACCGAACTCCGATTCATTGAGCTCGAACACGATAAGCAAGCTATTGAGGAAGCTAGGGTTTTGATAGCAAATTCGTAATTGAAGCAAAAAGTGAATAGATTGCGATATAGCGCGATTAAGAGAGAGGGAAGGGAGAAGGAAGAGAGAAGGGGGGGGAATCTTACCTTGAAAGAAATTTAAGATTCGAAGAGAGAGAGGGAGGGAGGGAGGGAGGAGTGGGCTGCTTTTTAATATTTTTACGGTGGACAGAGAGAGAAAGAAGAGGGTTTGACTCTTTAGCTATTTCTTGTTTATTTTGGAGACGATGACGCTGATGATGATGATGACGATGATGATGATGTTACTTGTTTCCTGTGTTCGAACTTCGAACAATAGAAACCGAAGCGACCATACAAAAAAATAATATAATAATAATTATATCAATGGTGTTAAAAAATGATTTTTTGTTGTTGTTTTACGTGTTTAGCCTTGGGACTTTGGTGCTTTGTGTTTACGTGGAGGAATTTTTGAAGGGAAGAGCCTGGGAGTTAAGAGGGAATGCCAGCAGATAATGGGACTGTGTTGAAGGCTTTTTCAAGCGTGAAAAATGTGATAGATGTTATTATTATTATCGATTATATTATATTATAAAAAATTCTAAATCACATGGAAAATTACTGTTACTGTGAGTTGCACAGTGGATTTTTTTATTTATGAAGGCTTGAAGTAGGGGTTTTTTTATCCAGGTAATATTACCCTTATGCCCTTTTATTGAAAAAAAATAGAAGCATCTGATATAACGATATTTTGATCTTTTAATATATTTATTGGTAATTAAAAGATTAAACGAGTTTATGTTAGTTGTTTTAATTTTAATTGTATAATAAAAAAACTATTATGCCCTTACGGTAAACAAAAATTAAAGTTGTTAACTAAAGGGTTTTTTTTTTACATTTCACAAACTTTTAAATAGCAAAAATACTTCTTCATCCCAAAAGTCATAAAATAGATTGAGTTGTTGACAAAAAAACATTTCAGGGTTTTCACTTCCCAAGTTACAGGAAAAATACACATGTACCTTTAGAAAATACAAGAGATTAGTTATGCATTGAGGGGTGTTTTGGTACTTTCATGTTGATTTATTTGTTATTTCCATATATAATGAGGGGTGTTTTAGTAATTTTGCATTGATTTTTTTTATTTTTTTCAAAAAGATGTTGGCAATTGTGGCTATGCACCAACACCTTGGTAGCGTCCGCACTGTTTACATAACTTCTCAATCTCTTAATATATAAAATTTCTTACTTATGGCATAAGGCTTACTTTCCTTATTTTCTAGTTCTTGATTTGAAAAATGAGAGAGAGAGTGCTTGAATTCTGATAGGAAAGAGAGAAAATCTTGGTTGATATTACTTCCGACCACGAAAAAAGATGATCTTGATGCCAACATATTTCATTCAATAAAGAAAGTTCCATGTAGGTGTTCTTTACCTTTTCTATTGCTTGAGATGGTAGATTCAAGTTCAATTTTTTTCAGGTTATTTTAGGTTATTGATGGGTTTATCAAGATTTTCTCTAGGTGTTTTGAGTCAAAAAAAAATTGAAAATCGAGTTTCTTAATAAAAAAAACTCATGGCCTGAATTTTGAGCGACCTTCGATTGCCTGAAATTAGATCAACACACGATGTGTCGCTTGCTTATTTTTTTTAAGAAATACAGGGCGGGCCATAAGTTATTTACCCCTTGAAAAAGAAAAGGAAAATAAAACTCAATCTAGGGGCGCAAGCCTGGGGCGCAAGCCTTGGCCGAAAGACCCAAATGCCAAGGCTTTTTTTACGTTCGTGTACATGGGCTGAGTTTTTTGTCTTTTTTTTTTCTTCCAATCTCATCTTTCAATGCTGAATTTTTATTGATTGTTTTTCTTTTCAATTTTAACTGTTTTTATGATTTTTTTAATATACCATAGTTTAATTTTTACTTAGTTCACGAATAAGATTTCAACATTTTTTTCTAATATCAGAAGACATTATTTTTGTGCAACCCTACTTATTTTTTTCTTTGATTTTATTTGATCACTTTTCTCTACATGTGTTTTTTTATTATCATTTTATTAAATAAAATATTGATCTCAATAAATAAAATTATTAAATATAATCGAGTCTATACTCCATTTTTTGAGATCATATATCTACATCAACATCTATTTCTCATTGTTTTTATTTGGTCTCTTGTTAAGTACTGTTTAGCTTACTATTTTCACATTAAATAGTAATATTTTTTTTTACATGGGTAACTTTGCATAATATTTTATTTTTGATTTTATCCGATCACTTTCATGTGTTTATCTATTTTTATTGTCATTTGATTAAATAAAAACTTGATTCTAATAAACAAAGTCTTTAAATACAATCGGGAAAATGTCGGTGTTGTAAAATCAAATATCTTGATTTATGTCTATATTTTATTTTTTATAATTTAGTCTTTAACTATTGTTAACAACTTTTTTTTTAATTTATTGGCATAAATTGTTCATTATTTAATTAAATACATGTATAATTTTTTATTATTATAATTATGATTTTTTTGTTACAAAATATATTGAAAAAACCTGCGTACTTGTTTTTTTTGAAAAAATATTTAATCCACGATATAACCCTGTTAGTTTAGAAACCATATTGAAATGACATTGCATTATTGATGCTAGAGTGACATGTAATATTATACTACACTTTAAAATGCCATTATTGATTCTAGAGTGACATGTAATATTATGCTATACTTTAAAATGCATGAGAAAATTATTGTGTTGGTATTGTATATATAGAGTATTTGTACCGTGAACCACACTTTAGACATAGAGTGTTTGTACGATGAATCACATTATAGATGTTCAAAGAATTATAAAAGGTGTTATTTTTTCTATTTTTTATTTCAAAAGCTGCTAGCATGTATTGAGTTTGGCATGACCGTTAAACCCAAAATATTTAAAATATTTTCTATATATTTAATAGATTTTTTTATATTTTTGAAAAAATTGTCATCAACCCTATACTTGTTGGAAAATAGACCACGTGACGTCTCGTAATAACCCTTCCCGATTCTTCTCGTTTAATATACATGATAAGGCCTGAATGGCCGACAACATATTAAATCCTCCAAATATACAAAAACAGTCAAAAGTATTTGAATTGGTTTTGAGAAGATTATCATCTCCAACTTTAGAAATCGTGCTTTCGAGCTTTGATTGAATATTAAACTAGCCAACTCTCTTGGTGCATGCAAGAGCCAACAAAGATCTTTGATCTCAAGTTTTAATCGATGGGAATTATAAACATCCTCGAAAAATGCTTTAAAATAATTTTGTAAATCAATCTTGCAGGACATATAACAATTTTAAATTTGAACAAGGAAAAACCGGTTTTTTAACGTTTTAAAAATACTTTTAAATATTTTTATCTTTGTTTTAAATTTAAAAAAATAGTATTTTTAAATTATTTTAATGTGTTGATGTTTAAAATAATTTTTTTTAAAATAAAAAAATATTATTTTAATATATTTTCAAATAAAAAAAAAACTGTTACCACTCCCCAAACACCTCTAAAGTCTCTCCTATTAATGATTTTTAACCTAACAAGTAACAACCTTGTAAATAGTCATTGAGTGATGGTTCAAAACTAGTCTAGATTTATGGCAAAAACAGCATCGTTTTCATACAAACAAATAGATCCTCATTTTTTTATGATTTTAAATCCAAGAATTTCTAGGACAGATCTAACAAGATAATGCCCCGTAGACAGGGGATCCAATTGAGAATCGAGTGCAAGTTGGGGGGTAAATATATTGTTTGTCATGATACTGCAAGGGACCACCAGCCAACACCAACACCCTTTCATGTGCACGCGTGAGACCTGGAGAGAGAGGTGGGGAATGGAATCGAGGATTAGATTTTGAACATATGGGATCCATCTTAGAAAAGGCCAATTTCCCCAGTGTAGGATAGAAATAAGAATAGGGGAAAATGGAAGTTTTTCCTGTTTCTTTTCCTTTTTTGTTTTTAATCCTCAGTCACTCTCACGTCAGCTTTCCGAATTTAGTCAACCACAGACACCTACAGAATGGTCCCTCTTCCATGCTTTATAAAGAGATTAATATCCAGAAGGATTTCTCGATTAGTGGCGAATCAGGGAGTAAGTCCATGCTTTAAAAAGAAATTAATATCCAAGTAAAAGCATTTCTCGATTGGTGACGGACCAGGGAGTTTGTTAGGGTTAAACCCCTCCATGGAAGAAGACGGTAAGGGCGAGTTCGACTTGGCATGGATTTGGCCACGATTGCCAACCAATGTGCAAAGGGGACATGCCCCGGATGGACCCAACTTGGCCGAGCGTTGAGCTCCAGTATCAAGAGGAGTTGTCCTCGGGCGGACTTAACTTGGCGTTAACTCTGCCAAGTACGAAGTCTAAATACCAAGATAACTAATTTCGGGGTGAACCCATTTTGATATGGATTAGGTCAAGTGCTGAATCCAAGTGCTAAAAAAAACCTTTAACAAACACCAACTAATAAAGATTTATTTTCATCTTCGAAGATAATTTAAGGATGAGAAGAATTGTCTTAAGAGACCACCATGGAAGGACTGTCATGAAAGATTATATCATGAAAATTTGTCTCGTATTAATAATAATTACATGTATATTTATACCCTATTAAATGACTAAGTCAGACGCCTTTACCATTACAAGAAAGAGAGAATTATTGGATCTGAATTGTATAAATACCCCTTAAACATTTATATAAAAATTCAAAATTCATATTCAAAAGAGATAAATTCTTTTGAGTACTGTGATATTTATCACATCAAAATAAAAACAAATATTTTTATTTTTAAAATTTAATATTCTTTACTATATTTATTATTTATTTTTCTCATAAAAATTACTAATTTTATCATCAAAGTGTCTACAAGCCTCTTAAAAAAGAACCTTTTTAAGATGCTAGAAGGCATTCATCGTGAGATAATTTCTATATTGTCGATAATAGAAATTTTTGAACAATAACCTTTGATTCATTCATGATCCGAATTAACATTGAAACCCTCCGATATGGAGACCTGAAAATTGTTGAATTGGAGATGCTACTCTAATACTAAACTTGCCACGATCCCCGGTTTCCTCCGTGCATCTTCAAATAAAGGTGGCGTCGATGTAGTTAGCGTCGGCGAGTAATTTAATTCAAATTGTTTGCCATTGCCATAGCTGCCAGTGCAGTGAGTCATCCGAAACGTCTCCTACACCCGTGCGTTCTTTTCTATTAAATTCCAATAAAAGGAAGTGCCAGAGACTCGATAGCATGGTGAAAACAGACCAGCCCACTTTCAAATCTGATAAGCTTCCTTTAAATTTGATTTTTTTTGTTTAAAATAAATTTTTTTATATATTTTTCGATCATTTTGAAATGCTAATATCAAAAATAATTTTTTTATTTTAATATATGTATAATTAAAAAACATTTTAAATTATCTCTGTTACTATACTTTAAACATATATCTATACTTTAAACATATATGTACGGTAAGAAACAGTGTGTTTTTGAGGATAGGATCAGCCTGCAGTAAAATTTTATTTTCCATACTGTTCCTGTTGACAACGAAGCAGCAAGTAGAATAATCCTTTCTCGTAGGTGGAGTACTTGTGGACATTTACTGGTAGCTAGTTAACCAGCAATATCAATCGTTTGTACTTCTTTGATTACCATCATCTGGATTACAAGCTGCTTGTAAAAAGCATTTTTCTGACCTGGGTGAACAAGATATTGAGATTACAACCATTTATTTCTTTTTTTCAAGTTCGAACTATATGATTATTGATTGTTAATATAATAGCCATTAAAAGCTTATATAATTATTAATTTAAAAATCTATGGAATTAATCAAGATGTGCGTAAACTAACCCGGACATACATGTTAATAATAATAATAATTTCTTTGAATTTATCTACATATTAAGTTTAAATGTTTGTGATTTTGACAGGATATTAGGTTCAAAAATCCTTACAACATATTCTGAACAATTACCTTCCCATTCATATAAGAAAAAGAAAAGGACTTAGAACCGTCAAATAAAAAAAAAAATTTAAAATATAAAAGTTACAAATACTCCCTGAATAATTCAGGTTGGAGATTCATAAT
>Ga0325410_1000344_pt1 | contig 47035 bp, 35 predicted proteins | sample PopdelMetagenome_16_FD_206182 | JGI IMG/M metagenome (GOLD analysis project Ga0325410, IMG submission 206182) | Populus deltoides microbial communities from Bellville, Georgia, United States - Xylem-PdIQD-R3 | ecosystem: Host-associated > Plants > Phyllosphere > Stem > Wood/Secondary xylem...
CTCACAATATTTTTGGGTAATCGGTGCTATATATTCTACTTAATTATTAGCACCTCTTGAAGATAATACAATCTTAATCCCCTTGCTCTCCTAGCCATGTGTTAATCTTACTTTAATTGCACTGAGCTCATCGTTCATTACTTTTTTTTATATTTCTCGACCGACTTCATGCAAACTATACTCGTAAATATTTAAGTACTTAGTTTATATAACCAACAAATCACGATCAGTCATGACATCAAACTAGCTACCTTAATCTTATTTTAATATATCATCGGGGTTAGGTTAAATTTGTTTCTATTGTTTAGAAAAATAGCTAGACCGTTCAACAAAATTTAGCTTCGTTGACGTGTTAGTTGATTTGAAGATGTGATTGATTGTGAGTTAAATTAATAAAATAAAACAATATTAAAGTTTGACATGTGTAGTTAATTAATAAATGAGTATCCTTTTCACTTTATTGTTTTGGTTTCAACTTCTATAAAAGTATTTGTTTTATAATATAATATTTCTTCACCCAATAAAATTTTTTGAAAGTTTTTGTTGAAATATTATAATATTTCTTCACCCAAAAACTACCCTTTTGTTTTTCAAAAAATATATTTTAAAGATTCTTCACAGTTCTCTTGTATAAGTTATTCATTGTTTTTTAAATGAAGAAAAGCCATGAACAATACAATTTTTTTTTCTTTTATATACAAGCACCTTTTAGCGATATAAAGAGTTAAAACATTACCAGAAAATCTATGAATAAAAACAGAATCACCGATAAAAAAAATCTATCGGTGTTTTGGGGTGATATTTATCGACTGAATTTATTTCATCGCTAACTCCGTCGGTATCTACCGATAGAATATTTCTGTCGGTAAATACCGAGACAATCTCAGTCGAAATAAAAGGAATTTAAAAAATCAAAAAAGTACGACGATGTGTAATTTTTTGTGGATACTTTTACCAACAGAATTACAGTTGGGTTCAAACAGGAAAAATCATACAGTGACATGTTACTTATACTGACAGAATTGCCGACAGGGTGAAAGATAAAAACATTTCATCAGTAATAGTTAATATATGACCTAGTCGTCGTCCCTCCCCTCCTCTATTTCTCCTTCCTCCCCTCTGCAACTAAACAACCCCCCAACCCCAATATGCAACTAACAAACAGACCCCTCCGCCATCCAATCTCAACACAACTCATCCTTACTTAACCTTTCCAGTCACAATAGCACTTTTATTGCGAATTTGTCATTTTAAGTAAGTAAATCTACCATTTTTTTTAATTTGAACACAATTTTGAAATGTCAATTTTTTATTGCATATTTTTGTAGCATATATATTTTGTTTGGGTGTTTACTTCTTTTATTGTTTTTTCTCAAACAAACTTGTTGTATGGATATATGATTTTGTACATGTTACGGTTTGTTTTAAATTTTATAAAATTATATTTGTTTATAAATTGTTGAAACTTATATCGAATTACCTAGTTAGGTGTGTTGTGATGATATAAATAATGGTTTGTTTAACGGTCTGTTTTATATTTTGTCAATTTTATTGCCGAGTTGTAATTTCTGTAAATTAATGTGTGCAAATTTGTATCTACGTAGATAATTGATAATGAATTAAGAGAAGTATGAAAGTAGGTTGATTATTTACTTAACGTAGTTAATCAATACATATTGTTGTCATCATTTTTTGATATATATTGGTTCGATAGAAGTCATGGATGATTGTTCATTGATGTATCGAGATTCACCTCAAGGATTGCGGATGATGGATTATTGTAATGAGGTTTAGGGTTTTATTAATTACGCAACACCTATTCCAATAAATATTAGTGGAAGCGGTATTAGGTGTCCATGCAAGAGGTATAAAAATAAAAAGTTTCTCGATCCAGATGTTGTAACGATGCATCTTCTACATGAAAGGTTCATGAAGAAATACCTGTGTTGGTATGCACACGAAGAACCATTTGTTCCTCACGAGACCATGGTAGAAAGGATGGTTGGGTTAACTTCTAGTGCTAGCAACGTGCATGGAGTTGAGACTAACAACATTAATCCTTATAGGACTATGGTTGTGGGTGTGATGAGAATGAATCGGGGTCATGCTGGTCAATGTTCAATCATAAATGAAGAACCTAATGCAAACTCTGCTAGGTTTTTTCATCTTTTAAAAGATTTTAACGAATCATTATGGGATGGCTGTACAAATCACAGTAAATTATCGGTCGTTGCATAAGTGTTTACCATCAAGTCGGATTATGGGTTAAGTAAAGCCGGTTATGATAGAATTGTCGAATAAGCGAGAAGCATTTTACTTGAAGGGAACAGGCTGAAAGAGAACTTATTAACGAAATTCTCAACAAAGAAGTATTTATTTTATTATTGTTATAGGAACTTCTGTTATTGTGTTGTGCGAGCAGCTTTCAATTTCAGTATTTGCATGATGAATAGATAGGGAATACAGAAACCATTTGGCATCATTCACTGTGCAGTCACCGATGGTATAAATGTTAATTGAATATATAGGATTAATTTTTTTTTTCTATTTTATTCTCTACATTGCAATAATGTTTTATTGTTTTGTTGAATTTTAATTGTTATTGTCAAATTTGTAGTATAAATGTTAATTGAATATATAGGATTAAATTTAATTACAAAAAATTCTTGTCAATTTAGGATTAAAAATATTATCACATTGAAAATGAGATAAAATTGAATAATCCAAAATTGTTGGTGGAAATAGAATAAAATCAACTGGATTGTGGCATATATTTTGTATATTTACAGGATTGAAAATTCTGGGTAGTTTCTAGTAAAGAGGAGGTGCTGCCAATTTTTTTTTAATGAAATTAACTATGTAAATATTCATCGAATTTGTGTAGATGCATAAAGAAAAATCAATTGCACGTTGTGAGCACATGATTGTAGCTAGTTCTTCTAGCAGCGATGAAGACAACAACTTGTCATTAGATGCTGACCAAGAGGAGGCACATGCGTCGACTCATGATGTTGCCTCTTCGAGTGTTATTCCTTAATGTAAAGGCGATGTTCCTTCATAGCGGGATCCATTCACCCGCAAGTACGAGGCGTATTGGAAGGACGACCTTTCAATGTAAGTTTGTTTTCCTTTGAGTTAATTTGTGTTTAACAATTTATGAACTATAAATATTACATTCATTTTATCGATTTTAAGGTTTACAAACATTGAGGTCACTCGAGTAATAACATTGGTGTTTAAATCGTCAATAGAGATTTCATTGTTTCAATAGAGTTAGGTTTTCAAATATCATGATTTAAAACCTTATGTCAATGCATGGTTTACAAGATTTAAGGTTAGTGTTAACTTAAAATTTTAATTATTTTTTTTTATGTAAATTCATTTACTTTATTTATATTATTGATTTATTTTTTATAAATTGTTAATGCAAGGATAAATTTGAATGGGATAGAGAAAATGACAATATTGTAAGGAGGGTTTGGGTGAATCACGCTACAACTAGGTAACAACGAAAACAATATGATAAATATTTTTTATTTTAAATATTAAAATTTTAGTTGTCATTAACTCATATAGAATACATTTGTATCATGTACATTGCGTGATTTTTGGTATGAGATGCAAAAAGAAGCTAAAAAATATGCTAGAGAAAACGCTCTACCAAGCTGGAATGATGTGACGGTTTGAAAGGATTCCAAACCGCCATACATCCCGGAGGATACATGGATGGAATATATTCAGCACGTGACATCCCAGCGTTTCACACGACGCTCGTAGTCCAGTGTAGGGAACTGGAATAGGCTAATTCACGGCTCGGTTACCATGAATTCCGGCTGCTTTGTTCCTTTCGTTTCGCATGCAAAGCAGATGGTAAGATTAATTCTAATCACATCTATCTTTAATTAATTTTTTGTTATTTATAAATATATTTAACTTGCAATATTTTTTTCTTACAAGCTACGGCTCTTAAACGTGAGTCGAGCCTAATAGAGCTTTTTATAGAGACGCACATGCAGAGTGAAGACTGCCAAAAGGGGGTGCAATAGTTCATCAACAATCACACTCAACACTTTATGGTATGTTTGTTCAACTATTTTCTTTCGTAAGTTATTACTTTCTTAAATTTAATTTGATAATTTTAGTTTTTATTTTCAGAAGACATATAATAGTCAGTTGAGGAAGAGACACCAGGACAATCCTTCGACCCACCCGGATTTTGATCTGGATTTATAGATGGAGGCAGGATCGTCTAATGGACCCGATAGAAATCGGGTGTACGAACTCTCCAACATTACGACTGAGAACTTGCGGACGGCTCGTAATGTCACAACCGTTGGAAGCTCGTAATTAGTATCGAGCATCTAGTTTCAGGAGTTTGCAGCCTTGCAAGAACATACAACCCATCTCACCAAAAAGTATGAATGACTCTCGGTGGATTATGAAGAACTCTGTCGCATGATCATGGACTTGAGATCATAGATGAGTGATACGTGTGCGCCCTCTTTTTGACTGTTTGGTCCCGGGAATGGTGAGCCTCCTCCTCCTCCTCCTCCTCTAGCACCGCCATTGTTCTAGTTTAATTTTATTTGAACATATAAATTTGTAATGAATATTTGGATTTTATATTATTCAAATTTATTTTTACATACTTGAATTTTATACAACTTTATTTTTTTAATTATTTTCTTTTTTTGTTCGAAATATTTTTTAAAAAAATATATTTTTTAATTATTATAGATGGATATATCGACGGACACAATCCGTCAGTATCTTTCAGAGAGTTTGAAACAATTTATTTCATATGCCATTACAACACTGTTATATCACTGACGGAATAATTTCGTCAATATTTTATAGAGGGTTGGAATAAAATTACAATAAATATCACTACTAATCACTGACGGAATGATTCTATCGGTATATTAAAGCGGGTAATTTCTTTTTTCGTGCATTTTCTGTTTGTAAAATCATTAGGTTTTTTTATCGACAAAAATGCTGATAGAAATGAAATTACCAACAAAACATTTACCGACGGACAGTTTTCATCCATGAATTTGTTAGTAAAATTTTTGCTAATGGAATGGTATTGTAAATACCGACAGAAAATTCTATTAGTAAAACTGTTAAATGTGATAATGAATTATTATTTCTTAAGTTCTTACATTTATTTAGTATCGAAAATTTATTTTTATTACAAGTCCTATATAAAAAAGACTTTTTAGTTGACAATATAATTATTTCATGATAGTTTTTTATTGAATGAAATAAAATTAATATTCTACAATATAAATTATGGTTTTGATTTTTCATGAAAAGAGTTATAATATTGATATATTTTTTAATTTTTCGGTGAAAAAATTTATCTTAGTTTTCACAAATAAACACATTTTTCAATTTTCTATTAAAAAGAAAAACTAGAAAAAAAATTGAAAATGGAAAATGAAACCGGAGAACTGTTTTCTATGACTAAACCCACATAGATAATCTCTTTAAATCTCTTTGATTCCACATAGAAATACTTTTAACCGAAGTAAGAAAATAATTTTTAGTATATGTGGGTACGCAAATTGATCAAAAATACCAACCCATTGTCGAATATATAAAAGAAAAAACTCCAAGGAAGAAAAAAAAATTGAGTCTAGCTATTTGCATGTTAATGTTGTTGATCTTATCAGCAATAGACATTCATGAACTAAAAGAATGTCCAAACTGGCCATGACGCAAGTCATCACCTCAAGGAATTGTCCCAAGAAAAATCATCCCATGAAATGTCCTAGGAGCCCATTACTTGAGCTTGACATGGAGCAATGGAACAATGGCATGGTGGCCATTTCCTAGGCAGCTCACAGTTGCTGTAAGGCTATAAATCACATACGTATGAACTGGCAAGTTGAAAGAATATACAAATTTAAATGGAGTATAAGCATCAAGTAGCCTTTGATTATCCAAGCAATACAGGTTCGGGTTGCCTGAGTGACGTCAGATACCGGCTGGTGATAGGAGATATCAGGCTAAAGTCTTAGCTTTCAGGCTAGTAGCTGGTCATTCCTTTTGTGAACCAAATTAAAGAGCATATTTTTCGAGGTTTAATTTCCTCTTACTTCTCTTCTTCTCTTTTATATTTACTTTTGGATGATCATAGAGAATTTGATCTTCTTCTAACTCACTTTTCTTAAGATAGTTTGTATCTAAAGGACGTGCATAAGAACATATCATTTGGTGCTTTTAGAAGTTATTTAGTTACAGTGAAGTTAAATAAAGAGATTTGTTGCATGATAAGGTTGTCGAAGCAATGGTGCTTTTTCCATCTCTGCTCGATGGATTGGCTGGAACAGTATCAATCAAGAAAGGAAGAAACCCTCGAAAAGATGCAGGAAGGGAAGCTGCAGAAGCATTGGCAAAGGATGCGAGGAAGAATGAGTTGATGTTGAGTTCCTCGGGCATTGTTAAGTCTAACAAGTCATGTAACTTTGCCTCAGTCTGCTCCAAGAGAGGGCAGAAAGGAATTAATCAGGATTCCTTGGTTGTGTGGGAGGTATGCATGCACGGCTACTTTTAACATAAACCATCATAAAAGATTGGAGTAAAATAGGAGCCTTTTGGATTGTTTCTAGCCGATTCTTAATATTGAATATTAATTGCTCAACATGGTTTTGATTTTCTTTTTTAAACAGGAATTTGGATGCCAAGAAGATATGATTTTTTGTGGCATTTTTGATGGGCATGGGCCATGGGGCCATTTTGTTTCTAAAAGGGTTAGAGAATCTGTCCCCTCTTCATTGCTATGCAAATGGCAAGAAACTCTTTCATTGACGTCGCTTGGCATGGACTTCGAAATGGATTTAGATAGAAACCTTCATCAGTTTGATATTTGGAAGCAGTCCTACTTGAAAACTTATGCTGCCATTGATCACGAACTTAAGCAGCATCCCGAGATTGATTCCTTTTGCAGTGGTTCTACAGCTTTAACAATCATTAAACAGGTATGGTGCATAATAGTACTAGCACTAACATGGTAGCTTTAAGTTTTTATGTTGAGTTGGTTCTTTAACATGGTATCAGAAGAACGTCCTTGTTGATCACGAGTTAAAATCTCGCCAGCCCGTTCTTTTTTCTAAGAGTTTTTCATGTTTTAAAGGAGCCTAATACTTTTGTTGCGATGGTGTGTTCAGGGTGAGCATCTAGTTATAACAAATGTTGGTGATTCTCGGGCTGTATTGGCAACTACTGATGATGATGGCTGTTTGGTGCCCCTTCAGCTTACCATCGATTTTAAGCCTAATTTACCAGGTCAGCTGGCCTTTCCTCTCGCAAGTTATATATTCCTGCACAGATACATAATGATATGAGCATTGATTATTTATTTCCCTGCTTATATTGCTTGCAGAGGAGGCTGAACGAATAACCAGGTCCAATGGCAGAGTGTTTTGTTTGCGTGACGAGCCCGGGGTGTTTAGGGTCTGGATGCCAAATGGTAAAACTCCAGGACTAGCATTATCAAGGGCCTTTGGCGACCACTGTGTAAAGGATTTTGGGCTCATTTCTGAGCCTGACGTGACACAAAGAAACATCACAAGCAGAGACCAGTTTGTCATTTTAGCCACTGATGGGGTATGTGTTTTCTTGATTCCAATCTTTTTTATGATCACAAAAGTATCACCTCAGTCTTCTCTTTTCGCATTTTTTGCTGGCATCTCGAGCAGGTAAGACTACAGGTTAGTGTAGAGTAAGAGAGACGATAAGAAAAATAGCAGAATGAATTGCAGTCCTTCTCATGGCAATTCTACAGCATTTCTAGTGTCTTTGTGAACAAATAAGAATCTGTACAATTTTGAAGTGTTTTTCCTCTTGTTTTTCTTAGGTATGGGACGTGATCTCTAACCAGGAAGCAGTGCAGGTTGTTTTTTCAACACCTGATAGGGAAAAATCAGCTAAAAGGCTAGTGGAATGCGCAGTTCGTGCTTGGAAGAACAAGAAAAGAGGCATTGCCATGGATGATATCTCAGCCATCTGCCTCTTCTTTCACCCTTCACCATCTCAAAAGGCTGCCCCTCTGACGATCTCAAAACAAGCTGACATGATCAAGACTTTCTAAAGAAACAAAGCTTCAGCCACCGACTGTAGTGATTGCTGTCCGTGTAAATATTGTAAAGAAGTATAGACCAAGAATTCTACATGTATGAGAATTGGATGAAAGGAGCATAAGGTTTTTTTCAGGCCCTCTAAATATCTTTATTGGCTTTGATATTGCATGTATCATTAAATTGATCTACAACTGCAAAACTAATAAAGTTTTTAGTATTTCACCTCAATATTCTCAACTTGCTTGAACATGCTCGTGGTAGCAAGAGAATCTACTATTACAAGTAAAAAACTAAAAAGACGTTCACCCTTCCACATTTCACTGTAAATTTATTGTTTATTTTTTTTAATTTTATTTTTAAATTTAATTCTTAAATTTTTTTTTATATGATCGCTGTTTTTTTAGCCAAATTCAAAAGCAATTGAATCAAATTTATTGATTATGGATAAAATTGAAAAACAGGAAATCAAAGTAGAAAAAACGCCACAAATAGATGATGGTTTTAAAATTCACACAAAAAGTTTAACTTAGTCCTCATACTTTAAAAATTATACATATTTGACATCTTAAGGTTTTTTTAATTTAATTTTGGTACAAAATTTTATTTTTTATATTTTTTAGTTTATGATTTAAAAGAGAAGAGAAAGAGAGGTTGTTAGATTTCAGTGATAAATATTTAAATTTTATTCCAGGTTGAATTGAGGTATCCCTGAATAACTCTCACACACCATAATTAATTCTTTTATTTAAGTTTTAAGCAAACTAACCACAATATTTAGACTGATATATTTATAAGAAATTGTCTTGGAAAGGTCTTTTCTCATATCCCAATCTTTTTAATGAAAAAATAGATAAGAAGGACAACATAATTAAATTGATGTAATTTCTGTTAATTAGAAACTTGCTAATGAACAAATGGGGATTGATTAATGATTACGAAAAACTAAAAGGTAATGTAGCTATGAATAGTTCTCAAAACAGCACTGTATTGAGATATTTTGATTCAAGATGATGTAATTCTTTAAAAAAAAAGTGTTTTTTTATTTTAATTCAGTTTGATCCCTTATGTTCAAGTTTTGTACGATATGATCCCTAACTTTATTTTTGTTAAAATGAAGTCCCTAAATGTAGAAAAATGAGAGAAAAAATACAGAGAAGATCAAGGTTTCTCAATCTTTACATCATGTTTTGATGTATAAAAATTATATTTTATTTTTTTAAAATGATTTTAAGGTGTGAGTTTGGTTGGTTCTTTGCACCTAGCTTTGGTGTAGCAGCTATATTTCAATTCATTTTTTTAAAAATATTTAATAATTAAACAAATAACAGAGATTAGATTTGGAGAGCCAAACCGGATAACCCTTAATTTTAGATCATAAAAAATTACAAGCATTAATTATCTTTATTTTTTATTTTTATTTAAAAAAAAACCCAAATCACGCATCCAACTCAAACTTGTAAATCTGATTTTATTATATCTATATCTATAGGTGTAGGCATGATGCATCCTATCCAACTCTTTCTTTTTTTTTCTTTTTCTTTTTTTTTTGTCAATATTTAATAGTTATGTTGTGATTATTAACTAAGATTAAATGTAGTTTTAAGTTGATTTAGCATCTTTTTAATGTTGATATTTGCATCTTCCAATTAGATTTTCTTAATTACTAATTGCGCCTTTTTTTATCGTTCAAATTAACTCAAACATAAAATACACCTATAATATTAAATACTACAAAATTCATATTAGTTAAAAAAAATATACAATTAATATTAATTCATTTTGATTTTTGAAATTAATTAAGATAATTAAATAGAATTTACAAATTTATCCGTCGCAAAGGCACCGGCGTTGTACTAGTTAAAATTCATGTTGATCTAATGAATTATCGGGCTCCTCAAAAAATATCCAAGTTGGCGGCCATGATGCAACTCTTTGAAGCCTGAAACCACACAAAACCTCAAGGAGAGTACGTAGTTGTCCAAAAAAATCCTTGTGAGGTGTCCAAACCGACCGTTAGCTGACATAACATTCAAATTGTAGCCATTTCCTCAGTGAGCAGCCTACAGTTGCTGACTTGCTGTAAAGCTATCTACAGTGCTTGCCAACGTACGCGTTTATCAAGTTGAAGGAGCAAGACAAGAGTGCACGAAATTGGAGTATAAAAAGCAAGTAGGCGCCCTTCAATATCCAACTAATAATTTGGATCGCTTGAGTGATCACATCAGATACCGGCCGGTGATCAGAGGAGATATCAGGCTGGAGTCCCAGCTTAATTTCAGGTTAATAGCTAGAAGTTCCTCTAGTGAACCTATAGGGAAATAATATCACTAGGTTTCTTGTTCACTTTTCTTCTTCTCTTATTTGTTGGCCTTCTGTTTTTCGACTATATATCTTATTTTGAATGCGATATATAATATATAATGGGTTCTGTTTGGTTGCCAAGAAAATGTTGAAGAAATGAAGTTTTAACTATTATATAGGTATATATCGTAGTAAGTTTTTCATTTCACCATTCGGGACGTTGAGGAGGTTTTGTTTGTGATGCTTGTTTCTTCAAAATGGGAAAAGAGAAGGAGCCCTTTTGTTTATTGAATGTAGATTTCAAGTTTGATAATTGAAGTTTGGAATCCCAGATATTAATATAACAATATATTTTTGTGTTTTTTTTTTTTGAAGTGTGCGTGAAGATCAGCTTGGATGTTTATTCAAAACATTAGTTGCAAACAACTTAAATTAGATGAAGAGATAAAAGATTTTGTGTGATTAGGCAGTAGAATCGATGGTGCTTTTTCCATCTTTTCATGATGGATTGTCCAGAATAATATCGACAATCAAGGGCAGAAACTCTCAAAAAGATACTGGAAAGGAAGCTGCAGAAGCTTTGGCAAAGGATGCGAGGAAGAACGAGTTGATGTTGAGCTCCTCTGGCAATGTTAAGTCTAGTAAGTCAGATAATTTTGCATCGGTCTGCTCCAAGAGAGGGCAAAAAGGAATAAATCAGGATTCTTCTGTTGTGTGGGAGGTAAGACAAGCCATATGAAGACTTCACAGTGAATTCAATATGCAGCTAGTTTTATCATGATTCATCTTTTGGCTTGTTCCTTGTCATATAGGGATTCGGGAGTCAAGACGATATGATCTTCTGTGGCATTTTTGATGGGCATGGACCATGGGGCCATTTCGTTTCAAAAAAAGTTAGAGAATCTGTACCCTCTTTGTTGCTGTGTAACTGGCAAGAAAACCTTGCATTGACATCGCTTGGCATGGACTTCGAGATGGATTTGGATAGAAACCTTCACCAATTCGATATTTGGAAGCAGTCCTACCTAAAGACTTACGCTGCCATTGATCAGGAACTTAAGCAGAATCGCAAGATTGACTCCTTTTTTAGTGGGACTACGGCCGTAACAATCATTAAACAGGTATGGTGCTTATTAGTAAACGCATCTCTTTGTTCTTTACAATAGATATATTGACTAATTATGTCTTTCTGATGTTTTTCAAAGCTGTTCATGTCTTAAATTGCTGTCCCTGGCTGATAAAATTGTTGATCAGGTGTAACTGGAGTAGAATTGGAGTTTCGAAATGCAGAACGTGATGATAAATAAAATTAGTCTGTAGGGTTCTTGTAGGCTAAATATTTGAGAATTTCTTGGCTTTCAATCACCAGGAGCCTAAATTTCTTTGTCCAATATGGTGTCTTCAGGGTGAGAATCTTGTTATAGCAAATGTTGGTGATTCTCGGGCTGTGCTGGCGACCACTTCCATTGATGGCAGTTTGGTTCCACTTCAGCTTACCATCGATTTTAAGCCTAATTTACCCGGTAAGAGCATTCCTTAACTCGTCGTTCTATATATATATATATATATATATATGTTCACAAATACAAGTGATAGTTTGTTGTTTAAACATTTCTGATGCTGATTTGCAGAGGAGGCTGAAAGAATATCACAGTCGAAGGGCCGAGTGTTTTGCCTGCATGACGAGCCAGGGGTTTATAGGGTCTGGATGCCAAACGGCAAGACTCCAGGACTATCATTATCAAGGGCCTTTGGAGACCACTGCGTAAAAGATTTTGGGCTCGTTTCGGAACCGGATGTGACACGAAGAAACATATCAAGCAGAGATCAGTTCGTCATCTTGGCGACTGACGGGGTATGCATTTTCTCAATGGCACTCTTTCGTCTTATCACTTGATATTCCATGATCGAAAGGATAGGCACAGAGATGATAAAAACATGTTTAGTCGAAGAATTCTTTGAGGATAGAATGAGTTTCTGTCTTTTCAAAAGATAAAAGACATTAAAACAACATGTCTTCTTTGCCCCAGCTATTTTCATTTTCATGTTCCGTATCTCGAAACAGTAATCAAACACAGTTCAAAGTATTCACTTCTGCTGATTTTAGCCAATGAAAAGCAGAATGAATCCAAGAAAAACACGTTGCCTTTGCCTTGAGAAGTAGTAAAACATAAATCAATGATGGTTATTTGCTGTCTTGCACAGGTATGGGATGTGATTTCCAACCAAGAAGCAGTGCAGGTTGTTTCTTTGACACCAGATAGGGAAGAATCAGCTAAAAGACTGGTGGAATGCGCAGGCCGTGCTTGGAGGTACAAGAAAAAAGGGATTGCCATGGATGATATCTCAGCCATATGTCTCTTCTTCCACCCTTCACCGTCTCAACAGATCGACCCTCAACTGATCTCCTCACAGGCTGACATAATGAAAGCTTTGTAAAACAATGCCTTCAACTGCTCTAGTAGTTGTTGTACATGTAATTGTGAAGAAGCATCATGGACCCAGAATTAATTTTACACGTCTCAGAATTGAGTAAAAGAGCATACCTCCTTCAATCGCTCTACCTCTCTTTCATCGCCTCCAAAGATACTTTTCAAGATATATATATATATATATATATAATTGGAGATAAGAAAAGGACGTAAACATGTCTTCTCTATCATTTTTGTTTCAATGTTTTTGTATTTTGAGAGGCTAATTAAATACTATTTAAGTGATATAGGTTAGGTTATAGATTCTTATCTGTAATGAAAAAAAAAAAAACTATGATAAAGAGACAATTACATTATTATTTTTTATTTGTTCAGTAATAAAAATATTTTTAAATAAAACCCAAGTCTTTATTTAAGTAATTTTAAAATACATCTCCTGTATGAACTTTATGCATTGAAAGAAAATTAATAAATTTTTTAAATAATAATTCAAAAAATTAAATCTAAAAAATTAAAAATTTATGCAAACACTCGAATTTAAAACAAGGATAATATAGCTTTTTAAAATATTTTTCACTTGAAAATATATGAAAATAATATTTTTTATTTTAAAAAAATTATTTTTAATATTAACATATTAAAATAATCTAAAAATATATTAAAAATTAATTTAAAATTAAAAAATTAAAATTTTTAAAATACAAGAATAAATATAAATAATCATATCAAAACCAATTTATATAGTAGATGCGAATAAAAAAAATAAATTAAACAAGCTCACGTGCAATGCATGTGAAGTAAGCGAAACCCCAATTAAACCACTAGAACACTGCGCTCCATCCTGATCCTGGCCCTCTCCATCACCACCAAAAGAAACACCTGCCATGCCATGATCACTTCTCTACCCCTTCCATTCATTCACTTTCCTTGCTCACGTGCTTCTCACGTGAAAACAATTCTCTCTCCAATCTCCTCCTCAACCTCGCCTCTCACAAACAACCTCGCCGCACTCCCCTCTCTCAGACTCCCTCGCTATTCCGGCAGCCGGATTCCTCCCCGGCGACTGTCTCTGATCATGTCCTCAGCTATCTCCCGACCGGAACCGATCGAACTCAGGGACGATTCTGATTTCCGCAGTTTTCTCTCTTCGTCTGACTCCGATCTCATCTCCGTCTGCGGCTTCGGCTCTCTCCTCTCTGAGAGAAGTGCTAGAAGTACATTTCCAGATCTACTCAACTTTAGAGTTGCAAGACTGAATGGATTTAGACGCGTCTTTGCTCACGTAGCTCCTATTTTCTTTGAGCGTGGTATCGCCAAGCCTGAAACCAAGGTCTTTCATAACTCTTCACTACACTACAAATAATAATAAAAAAAAAATCAATTAGGTTTGCTTTTCTTAATTCGGTATTGTTGTTACTTGTTAGGGTTTTAAATTTTAAATTTTAAATTTTAAATTTTTGCAGGAGATTTCGAGCTTGAGTGTGGAGCCGTGTGAAGGTGAAAGTCTAGTAGTTACAGTTTTTGAGATTGAAAAATCAGAGGTATTTTATTTATTTATAAACATTAAAGAATTGTTATTGAGGTCTTGTGTTTCATTCAATTAATTATTTTGATATTTGAATAATTGAGAAAGAAATATGTGATTATATTTGTTATATCATTGAAGCTTAATTGAATTTGTTGCTTCGTGAAGTTAGATTCCAGCTTTTATGGAGAGGGAGCTCGAGTTTCGATTTCTAGCTGTAAGTTGTTGGATAACTGACTGTTATTGAGAAACATTGTTCTGATTTCTAGTATCTACTTTGCTTTGTTTACCTGTGGCAGGTTGTGCCTGAAACACTGGATGGCAAGCCGTTTGATTTTCCTGCGGTATGTGGGTTTGAAATTGTGAAAAATGTTATTTCTTTGATTTCATCTGCATGACAAGTTGCTGTTAATAGATTTGCTTACTGGTTTGGGAATTGATGCAGGTGCTTTGTGCGCAGTATAGTGATGAAGAGTTTTTCCAAGTTAGATGCAAAGGTTTGTACAGGATTTCGCCTGTAATGTTATATACAAGTATTGAGATTGGAATGGCCATGATTAGCAGTTCTGCATTTCATTATTATATTTGGAATTTCTAACGTTTTAGCTTCTGAGAGCTACCTCTATTTAATCAAGGAGAATTAGAAAAAAAAATTATTATATAATGAAAAGGAACCATGCACTACAAATATGAATAAGCAATATTAACGTTCAAGGTTTTCTCTTCTTGGTTATTGCTTGCTGTAACAGATGGGATTGTTATATCTGCTAGCTAATTTCATGCAGGAAGTAAGGAGATTTATTTTCAGCATTATGGAAGATATAACATCGATAAGATCTGGAGAGATGATATCTTACCTTGTCGTGCTTATCTTCGTCACTGGTAAGTGGTATTTTTGACAAGCCTACATTGTGTGCTTTCAAGTATGTATTGATTTGCTACCATCAATCAGATATGGACATCCATAAAAAGTTGGTGATCAAATGCCTGACCCTTTACTTGTCCATAAAGAAATTTGACTGGTTTTTTGCTGGAGATGAGATGATTTCTTGTCGCTCTTTGAATTGTTCACCAAAGCAAGTTAATTTCGGGCTGGCAAAGCAAGTAAAGTTGAAGCAATTCATTTAGCATAAATCCTCGAGGCCAAAGCTTTCCATTACACTCTGCTACTACTATTCTTGTTCATATAAATTGAGGGTGATAAAACTTTGTGCAGTGTGTTGGCAGCGAGGAATCTCAGTGATGCAGCTTACAACAATTTTTTGGAACACACTTTCCTTGGAGACCGCAAAACAACCATTCGAGAGTACCTAGCTACAACAGGAGCAGGCATAATGGAAGAAGAGCCCCCAGAGTCCCTCAAGACACGTTACGGTGGCTAATATCAAAACATTGCTGCGCTACATATCTGCGGTCTATGAAAGGTATTGGTATTTCAAAATTGCAATCATCTTTAGATTTCACTTCCTTTGAGCCATAGATGGAGGAAAAGAAAGCTGTAGCTTGTAAACATTTGAATATATTTGAAGTTCAAACTCGAATTCTTTGAGTCTATGCCCTATATAGGAGAGGAAATAATTTTTTTTTTGTAAAGCTTTTCTCTATATTCTTCTGTTTGAAAATGTATTTAATAACCTCAAGATAGTTCAAGTGGGTAATTGAGCCCTCCATCTAAGGTAGGTTTTCTCATAATCTTTTTTGTTATAATAAAAATTTTAGGTTTTTCACCTCTCAGGGACAAGAAAAAAACATTCAGAAAATACCTCATGATAACCGAAATGGAAAAGCTTGCAATCATTCGCAGAAAATAATATTTTGCTAAAGTGGATAGATGTCAATAAAATCAATAATTGGTTTATCAATTGACACATTAAATATTATTATATTTATAGGCTCCATTTTTCTATTGATACTTAATAATATTGTTCTACTTTTTCTATCTATTTTTTTATATATATAATTGTTGTTCATAAGAGTTACTTTAGTAAACTTATAATAGTAGGATTGTTCTTAAAAATATTTAACTTAATTCTGAGAGCGAACGTGTCAAGTAGCCCTAATGGATTGTTAAAAAGGAATGAGTAGATTTTTATTTATGAAATGATCAAATTGGCTATGCATCTCTTTTCATCTACTAGATCCACGTGGAAAATATTAAAGATTAAAATTTACAAAACATATGGATTGTGAATCCGGTTGTTAATGCCTGGAATAATATTAGCAATATATATTTTAAAATAAAATAAAAATAGAATATTATTTTTATGGATATAATATAAGCGAGAGATGAGCGAAGTCATTTTAATTATTTGATTAACAAAAAGGTAGTCGAGATTTGCCAATAGACATTTTCAATTAATTAAACATATAATAACAGATCAATGCTGTTCACTATGTTTCTGCTCCAAGTAATTATATTATTTTATTTAATTGAATCATGAAACAAATTTTTTGATGATTCTAAAAATATATTTAAATAAAGAATTATTTTCTTTTTATATTAGTATTAGTATATAACTAGCTTCCGAGGTTTAGCTGTACGAGGCTACTGGCACACCTGAGCATTATTAGATATGGCTCCCACCAATTTCCATCAAGAACGTTATTGATAACTAGCAGAGACCCATGTGATGTGGATTTCATCGATCAAGAACCCAGAAATGCTAGTAATGTTTTCAAAGCTACAACGTCATTGTCATTTTTCCCCACTACAAAACCCAGTCTGACCTCAAAAAAAGAAGTCAGCTTGCTAATCAAGAATCAACTCAGAACATAAATTTTAAAGAAGGTGGTGTTTTTCATAAACCAGAAAATGAAGACGAAAATTCTCTTTCAAATCTATCATGAAAAAGAAGTTTATGAGAAGTCCCAAGTTGTATGATATACTTGGGTATGGGATAAGGTGGTCAGGCCATGAAAAGTCGACCTGGGTTTGTTTCAGAAGAAAATAATCTTGAAATAGTAAAAACTGGATATCACTTGAGTTTTAATAGAGTGGATCGAGTTGTGAATTTACTTAAAATGTACTTAGTCAGTTTCCCAATTCCCAACTTGATTTAATGTTAGGTCCTGAGTCACACTAGGTTGGAGTTGATTCTCAGGTTTTATAACAATGACACGACTTGACACTGAATATCTGTAAGCCCAATATTCCAACGTGTATATATTTTCTCAAGAACATAAAATATCGGTGATTGATGCGAAACGTGTTTTCTATTATATATATTTAATCTTCAAACATAACACAGCTACAATCTTCATCATTTTCCAGTTCTTGGATTAATAATTCCATCTTCTTCTTATACATAGGCATGTAATGATCGTTGATCATCGTTCTTGACAGTCGGATCTTACTATACAGTTCCCTGGGAGTCTCGTATAAACCTACGTGTTCTTCCGTGGGTTCATCAAGTTCTAAGTTAGCAGTATCTGATGAAGGCATGGAAATGACATGCATGATTCTGCCAGGAGGATAGAACAGTTGGCTCTCTGACAGATCCTCTGAGGTGATGTGAGTTTTTGCTGCAGCTGCTTTGGCGAGATCTTTCTCTTCTTCAAAAATCTCATTTGCTGCTGCGGCTTCTTCCTCCTGCGCTTGGATATCAACTTCGCTCTCTTGCCTTTGTAGCTCCCTCTCCAGTTCATACCACAATTGACCTTCAGTAACCTCTTCCATGACTGATGAAGTCATGACCCTATCATCAGATAAAAATGGTTCATCTTCCCCGACATCATCATGACCTGAACCACAGCTTGAATCAAGTTTGATCTGCAGTGAGTCTTTTGTCTGGACTTCAGTCACAAGAGCTTCAGAGTTTACAGATACTATAGTAGCTTCAGGCAAATCCTGTGTGTTAGAATTTACTGATGAAGGGCCCACGGAACGTCGACGTTGCCCCATACACGACCATGATGTTAAAGATGGGCGTGTTCTGGCAACAGCTTGGGCAACATCTTGTGCTCGCTTCATCACAACCTATATCAAACAATTATAAAATTCAGAAAAATCCTATCTTAGTCCTGATTCAATTCGGAGACAAAATGTGAGTTACAGGTGTTTTTACTCGTTCCAAATTAGAACTAAATGGCGGTGGCTTGATTACAAGTCCCTGGACCACTAATTCACAACCACAAGCATGTTACCTGAGTGCTGCTGGAGACAGGTCGCAGAAGTGCACCTGCACCAGCAACCCTGGCTTTTGCACTAGCTATGGATGGTAGACGGGATCCCAAGGCAGTAGCAGAGCGATAAACAACATTTAGGACTCTGGTATGCTCAACCTGATCCCTCAAATCATTTAGCCATGAAGATGCTGTGACCTGGTTGACAACCATTTAAAAGTCAGGAGTTTGACAGTGGATGGTAAAGAATGAACATCAATGTTTGACCCTCTCGGGAACAAATTTCAGCACCTCGGAGCGAAGATCATCAACAGAGGCAGCTGAAAATGTAGGCACCAGATCAGATCCATTAATGATAGTGGTAATGAAATGTTTGCCTGATTCTGCTAAATCCCATGTCATACATGCAGCTGCAAATAAAGTAATGAAAGGCATTTAGAGAGCTTATCAAAGTAACCCGGAGGTATACCCTCTTTCAACCAAATAAGATCTTCCATAAGAATCAAAGTGCAAAGAGCATTTCACACACGATGACAACAAAATCCAGGGGTTGATCCTGAAAACAGAATATTGCACCTAAAGCACAGCATCTCAGTTTAGAAATTAATATTGGTATTCAAATGCAAACGGCAAGCATGACAAGTATCCAATCCAGTACAAGCTTAACCAGGTAAATGTCAAAACAAAATAAAAGATCACCAGGAGTCAATAGCACATGCCTGGGGCAAATGTGACACAGGTACTAGAAGAAAGCTCCTTTTGTTCTCTAAGTATATAGGTTAATAATGCTGCAGTACCACCACCAAGTGAATGCCCAACAATCTGTAAATGATAACAGAATAATTAGAGGAGAGTTCAAAGACAGGTAAACCTCACTACATGTTAGCATCTTACACTAATACCATGTTAGTGTATACCAGAGACATTAATATGAGTAAGATGAATCCATGCCAAAAAAATATTCAATTACCTTAATTTTGTGGTCGGGATATTCACCATGTACCCTAAGCAGGAGAGGAGAGCTCATCTTGGCAATCCAACGAGCTGCAGCAACCATTCCACAGTGTGCATAGCCTAAAACTAAATTACTAATCCAACCATCATGTAAAACCGAATGGTGAAAGGGGACCCCTGCACCAGTTGCTGCTGTTAGTGTATCTTTGATGCCATGAGTACCGCGAATCAGTAGAAGGAATTGTTTTGAATTTCTATCATGTATAATTGTGAAAGCAGGCTTCAGAAGCTGCATCCAAACTTGTGGAAATTAAAAGGAATACTCATTTAACATTTTGAACAAAAATAAAGCAGAAAGTAGGATCATAAAGAGATTACGATACATGGGAAGAACATCATCTAAACAAGCTCTTCCAGAATACTGTTACAATGGAAAAAAGTTGCACGCCTCATATATTGATGCTTTAAACTGAGCGGAATCATGAAAAAAAAATCTCAAGTATGTTCAGTGTCATAACCTTTCTGGGACAAGTAAATCTAGGAGGAAAAGTTGATAAGAAAAGGTAGCAGTCTTGATTTTTAGGCATGCTTAAGATTTGGGGTCCCTTGACTATGCCACCAATCACCTATGATGTTATCCAGTTCAAGTCTCCTAGATGGGGCATGCCAAGTAGGAAAGACAATGCCTTACAATAGTGTACCTTTCTATTTCTTTCCTTTTCAGAAATAACAGCCACAAACTGTAAAATAAGGTATTTAAAACCAGCCTTTTGTTTCCACAGTCCTTTGTGAATTTATTTTGACAGGGGGCACCACGTAAGGAATCTTCTTAATGGTGTAAAAGCAGGACGTTTCACCTGTAAAGGAAATTGCTGTGTATGCACAGCGTTTTAGAAAGAACAGACAGAACGAGAAATGCAGAAAAATCTACTTAAAATTGATAACAACCCATAATACAGGCTAAACTATATCTAGAGAGAGGATAAGGAGCCATTATGTAAAACCCTATGTAAAAGAAGTTTACAGGTTCACTTTAAATGTAAAGAAAGAGATCAAAGCACACTAACAAATTGCATTATAGATGGCCACCTACCCCTGCTTTTGGCTTCTGAATAAGAACATCCTCCTGAGAGAATCCAGCCAACTCCAAAAAGATCGGAAATGGCTTCTTTGAAAAATACATGCAAAGGGTCAACAATCTCAATAGATCGTACATCTCTGCTATAATGTCAGGGCCTTTCAGCTGTACAGAATTACCACCAGCATATACACTTGCAACTTGCAAATTACCCTACAAAAAAAAAAAAAAAACCTCGATTAAACACATTAACCAAACCTCAAAGGCCTAAGAAAAGAGTAATACAAATCAAAGTTTAAGATTAAGGCATGTCATCTGCATCTAGGGCTGCTGCATTATTCCCCTAAATATACAAATTTGAACAAATAAATAACTAATTACACTTGATCTTAAGCAAAAGGCCAAGCAAAGTATATATAACCAATTACAGTAAAGTACCAGTCTTTACAGCAATCAAAACACTACTAAACAACAACTAAATAAGCAGTAAACTCTAGATTCTTACACCAGAAAGCAAAATATAACTAAAAAAATGCTTACATTAAAAAGCCAAAAATAACTCAAAACACACACCAAAAATCATAAAAAAAGACCACCCATTTCCGACAAATAATTACTCATTAAACAAGGGCGTCAGTCTTTACAAAAATAGCAACTATCTCCTTTCTATCTTCACAAGTAAAATAACTGAACGCACAGAAAAAATTAAAATTCACATACTCAATGATAAAAAGACAAGACTTTAAAAACAAAACCCGAATTTAACACAACCCAATATAAATCAAAACACAGTTCTTAATATATACCTGTCTCCTTAAGAGATAATTGATTCCAAAAGCCAAGTCACCAATGGGCCATTTTCCTAAAGTCTCAGAGTAAGTGAACCTAAGCGTCTCTGATAATGTTGTTATTGTTTCTAGCCAAGTGGCAGGCGCTTGTACCGGTCTTCTGGCAATCCTCCTCCTCCCCGACCTCGATTTCGATAAATCAACGCCCTTCGCTGCCGCAAGTCTCCGGATTAATATGTAATACATCAGCATCGCTGCTCCCGCCGCCGTCGCCATTGTCGCCGCCGCCATGTTTGGAAGAATCTCAAGTTTTGGAGATCATGCAAATGGGTTTTTCGAGGAGAAACAGATTTCAGGGATTTTGGAGGAAGAGGATGGATTTGAAGTCAGAGAAGTTTGTGGACAGAGGGAAGAAGTGTGGAATGTTGAAAGGGATAGATGAAGATAATATAATATTGAAACGAAGAAAGATTAGGTGTTAAATTACTATTAAGTAAATGCGTGCGATCGTGTTGATTGTAGCTTTTTTAAAACCAATTTATAAATATATTAAAATAATATCTTTTTATTTTTAAAATTAAACTATCAAAATAATTAAAAATTTAAAAATTTAAAAAAACATTTTCTAAACTCGAAAACCAAGTTTATCTTGGTTACAAGAAAAGATAAATATAAAAATATAAAATAAATATATTTTTTATATAATTTTAAAATGTATTTTTATAATTTTAAAATTAAAAATAAAAAAAATATTATCTTTATTTTTATTATCGCACACAGCTAAATCTTATCTAAATATACAATTTGTAATTTTATTTTAAATTTTGATTTTGATTTTTACTAATAATTTAAATACTCTTAAGATGTATTTTTTTTATTAATATGAATGCTCGGATTAGTTTGTGCATATCTCAACTAATCTCACAGATTCTGAAGTTAATAACCATATAAATCTTTAGCAACTGTAAAAAAACTTGAACTCATAATTATTAAAAAGTAAATTCAAAATCTCACCAGTTGAGTTATCCCTCGAGTTCTTAAGATGTATTAAAAATAAAAAGGGAAATAGTGTAATTGCTTGTTATAGTAGAGAATTTCAATCCTAAATTTTGGAAATAAATTATAAGAGGAGGGTATTCTGGAGAATGAAAATAAGTTGAAACGGAAAGGTTGAGTTTGGGAATATATTAACCAAGTAACCAAGTAAAAGAGTGCGCGCACGTTACGGCAAGCAATGACTCGTTGGAGGGGCAAGTTTTTCCCTCTGTTTAAGACTCAGGAGGTAAGTTGGCAACGTGCGTGTACACTATGATTTTATTTTATTTTATTTTATTTTTATTTGATGATAATGTATTTGCAATTAAATTTATTTTCAAATAATTTTAAAAATACATCTTCACTTGTATTTAATGTATTTAGAAGAGTCTAATAAATTTTTATGAGTGTTGAATATTGATATCCAAAAACTAAAAAAGACAATAAATTATATTTCATACACAATGATAGATTACATTGAGTTTAATGAATTCATTTGCTTAAATGAATTGTATAGTATTTTTGTATTTTTTTAAGTGTATATTTAATATTGTGATAATTTTCTTGATTGTTTTTTGAAAAAATAAATTATGTGTTGTATTTTTTTTAATTAATATTTTAAGAGTTTTTAGCTATATTTATGTAAAATTATAATATATTTTAATTAACTAAATATTTTTAAATATATGTTCAAGAGAAAACATAGAATATATTATACCGTACCATAAAAATAAATAAAATCTAAGATTGATGTTTTGTAATGTGGTGAAGTGTATATTTTAATTAAAAATATATTAAAATAATATTTTTTAAATTTATATATAAAAATTATTAAAAAAATACTTGAAAAAATATCAATATAAAAATCAAGTTATCGTGAACAAAATAATTCAATGAAAATTTAATTGTGAAATTAATCAACTGAATTAACTTGTTAAACTTTTGTTTTGTCTGGTTAAACTCTTTTGTGATAATAAGATAATTTAATAAAAATTTAATTTAATTTTTTTAATAATAAAATTAAAAAAAAAAAACAAACATTCCGTAAAACAAAAAGCACATGAGAAAGTAGTATTCATTACTACAGTATTTATGTTCGAGTGCGTTGTTAATTAATAAATAAATAAATAAAAATCAATGATAAATGCCACCTCTACGGTTGACTTGACGAGGAGAGGAGAGAAGTGGAGAAAGTAAAAAAGGAGGTGCAGAGATGAGGGCAGAAATCACGAGAACGTGTTGGACTGGAGACAGGCTGGATCCAACCTTACTGAGCACTTATTGGATGGGCCATCATCGAGCATACGACGTCGGTTCAACTAACTATCATTTTTTATAATATTGATCGATCTGGTTTGCCTTTATTGCTCGGGGCGGTCTGATAATGTTTAGTTTTTTAAATAATATTTTTGTTAAAAATATATTAAAATAATAATTTTTTATTTTTTAAAATTTATTTTTAATATTAGCATATCAAAATAATTTTAAAATAAAAAAAAAATTTTAAATAAAAAATAAAATAACATTTTGACCGCCCTTGGACCGCAAAGGCATACAAGGAAGGTTGAACCATGATTTTTATAATGGAGGTTGATTTAGATATTAACAAAATCATTTCCGCCTTCAAAAGACATGAGATTTTTAATGGTTTTTCCAGTATATTATCGGCATTGATTCTCACAGAGTAGCCCTAGAACCAGCCTACTAGAGCCCCAGGATCAGCGAGGCTGAATTTGGACAAAATCTAGCTCGTTTTGGCAATATTTTGTGAAGGATTATTTCTTTACGCATAATTCCTTATTGAAAATGATTCTTTCTGATGAATAATGTTTATCTGGTTGAATTATCTACAATTTGCTATTTTTATACTGAGTGAAGAGTTCTGGTATATCTTTCTATATGAAGTAGAGGTTCTTTGCAACAAGTAATTCCTTCTTTGGATGAATTCTCTACAACAAACCAGTTTCTTGCTTGAAACAATTCTCCATGTCAGCAACAAAATATGAAAAGAATCCTCTGCTAACGTAAGATTCTGCAACTCTAATTCCACAGTACTGTATGGATGAATACTATTCAGTATTCAGGATTATGAATAAACACATGCAGCAGATTCCTTGAGCATTCCTCCATCTGATCTCATCTCAAAAACTGGGAAATCATTATATGATCTTCCTTCTCCATGGCCACCGTACCTGTTCAATACATCTCCCCTCTTCAAGTCTGAAAAGTTCTCGGGTTTCTCGTAAATCCGATTCCTAATGTGAGGATAGCCTGTGAAAAGATAGTTTGATGGATCAAATACTGGGGACTCGGCCTTCTGTGACACACAACGAGTGTTGCTTTGGAATTGGTAATTCTCTGATGGTTTGAAAAGAGGTGTTTCTTTCCTTGACAAGCTATTAGCCCTCAAACAGTTCTCCATCACCTTGATTTCCTCTTTGAATCTTTGTTTCATTTCTTTTACCCGATTTCGAAGCAATCTTGTGCGATTTGCAGATTTCAATTCCTCGACAACTTTCGATGCATCTGATTTGCTCAAATTGTTGGAAAATGCATATGGAATTCTGTTGCACACAATGCAGAATTTCTTGCTTCTCTCCAAGTTGAAGTCTCTTCTCTTTATATTATCTGAGAGATATGAATAAGCCTGCAAGAAAAAGCGTATTCTTTTTCTGAGGATGCTGAAAGGAACATACAGACATGCATACATATATACACACACACACACAAGCATTGAAATTTATTTTATTTTATTTTATTAAAAAAAAAAAACAGAACTTTTTCATGAAATTTTATGTTGATTCTTAATTACTAAGAGAATGGTGAAGGGTGTTGTGATATGATTTTATATCACGATAACCCAACTTGGCAGTTCCTGCTTCGCACTGATTTTTTTTTGAACAAGTTCATCAATCATGCCCCATATTCCTTCAATCGGCCAGTTTATGACTTCCACGAATGGCCTCAATCAGGGATATTCAAATGCCATTACTGCGATTGCGGCAAGAACATTCAAGGCAGCCATAGATTCTGGAAAACAGAACGACACTGATGGAAAGCTATCCCAGAAAGAAATGAAGCAAAGTGAAATAACAAAGCATGGTGTATTAAAGGTGGAAGAAAAGGGAGAGAACTATCAGAAGATGGAAAAACTAACAAGAAGAAAACAAAGTTTGGTGAATTTTTCTTTTTACAGGGGAAACCAGCCAGGGCCCCTTCTGTCACCCAAACTCTGCCATGGCTTTATGGCTATGTCACACAGGGCAACTCTCACAGTACAAAACCATTACTAGTCATCAAATATTGCATTTCATCCTTATGAGCATTTATTTTACAGGCTGCTAGGTTTGATGTGATTACTGGTGCGAGTTTATCTACTCTAATAACAATACAATCTAATGGTAGTTATCTAAATCTTGGTTTGAAATTAGATAACCTCAGTGCCCACGGATGGTCCAAAATGCAAATGATTTTGTGTCATCTATCCATATTCTATATTTCTTAAATTCAATTTGATTCAAATGATTATCTCCATCATTAATCCATAAGAATTATCTAAGATCTATCTCATCTGATTGATTACATAAACCAATTCAAGCAATAAATCTTCATTGAAATAGTAGGAGTCCATGCAACTATACATGCCAAGTTCTACCCATATCAATAAATAAGAAGAGAATAGTCTATCTAACCTCCAAGACAAGCTTGAAGGCAATGTCAGCTCTAGGATGGTTGTTCTTGTCTGGGTGAAGTTGCAAAGCTGCCACAAGAAATTAACAATCCTCACCACAAACGGAAGGAAAAGCACATCAACATTATATATGTGTGTGTGTGTGTATCCAAAAACACACAACAACATCAACAAAACGTACTTACCAAGTTTATGATACCTCTTCTTTATAACTTCTAAGCCTGCATTTTCGTCTACCTGCGAAAAAGTCCAAGAACACATTGAATTAAATTGAAATAAAACATAAAGAAACCTTGAGAAGTAATCAAGATCAAGAAGATTAACACATTACGTACTCCCAGAATGCGATACCAATCAATAAAATGCGATTCCACAGGATCACAGCTGCTACTATGATGCCTGTGAACACAGGAAACCAAGAGGGCTGACAGAGAACAAATCTCAAACACTAACTGGGATTTTTTGGTTTCTAATTCTAGTCCCATTTTAGAGAGAAGAGGGGAAAAAATGAAGAATGGAACTGTTATATATACTCCTATCGTTGCTAAATGTGTATTGTATTAATGCTGGTGTACGTTTCGTTGTTCTTTAAGGAGAGGGAGTGATTGCAATGGTGGAGCAGTTAAGAAAAGAGAGCAAAGTTTGCGGGAGAGATTTTTCGAAGTGGATCGGTTGGTGGGAAGAGAAGAGATGGAGAGGTTAACGTTAATGTTTGACAAGGTTAATATTTGGATTAATCATAAGAGATTGTAGCTTAACTGGTTTAAGTTTGTTTACTAGTTCAAGTTTTAGAAATTTTAGGGTTACTGAAAACTTATATGGTTGTTAATTTTAGGATACGTAGGATTAGTCGAGATACACGCAGACTGATGTATCTCGACTAATCCGAATACTCACGTTAATAATAAAAAAAAGATTAATATTTGGATTTTGGCTCCAATATCCATCCCTCAATCCCTATTAGTTGGGTTGATTTCAATTTTAAAATCAAATCTAGAGGTTGGATTTTGAGAGCTTAGAGGCCATTCATTTATCTTCTTCACGAGAAATTAAGAGAGCAGCCATTGTCATGTGTCAGCTCACCTGTATTCAAAAACAATGCTATGTGCCTGGAAATACTTGTTTCGAATCAGTCAGTATATCAATTGAGATCACGTCCATTGATCTTTAATGATATTCTCATGCATTAAATGGAATTTAATAAGTTCTACCAAGTGTTCATCTTAAAATTTGAATATAAAAGGTTAGGAAACTGAGTAAATCTCACTATCCACTAGACCGGTCCCTTGAATTTATGGTAGATGCTCAGTTATGGGGATATTTAAAGCATTTTTTCTATATATATAAATAAATAAATAAAACATTTACTGAAGAAAATTGGAGCAAGCCTAAAAGAAAAGAAAAAATAAATTCTCAATTACCAAGAAATTGGATTTTGAAAAAGGAAAAGAAATGAGATTCAATCATATGCTTAAGAATCTAGAAAGCAAGAGGAAGGAGACAACCACAAAATGTTATACTCCTGGAGTCAAACAAAACATTTTTCAGTCAAATAGCATCTATCGTGCCATGAAATAATATTGGGAATCACAGATTCATTGGTAAGGGCATAGGGTTCAGTAGAAAATATATGTTCTATGGAGCTGTGGCTTTTCTCGATGTTAATTTAAATTTGCTTCAATGAATATATTAAGATATTTCTTTATGAAACAGCATAGAATAGAAGCTCTCCTCTGTATATTTCTTTACGAAACAGCAGAAAATCTCTGGGCTTAATTGTGTTTTTTTCCCTTACTATAAGCGTTTTTTGTGATTCCAGTCATTTAAGTTGATATTCTAAGAGAAAAATGCAGCCAATGCATCTAAATTGCTTTTGATTAATGTCCAAAAAAATAGAGATATTCATAAAAATAAATATGTTTTTATAACAGTAAATCTATCCTTTCGAAGAACAGGCCTCTGTCCCATTATCTTAATCATTTCTGTCTCACTAGATTCATGGTTTTATGCAGTCGATATTTTACAGCTGGTAGTTTTCAAGGGAGAAAAACGAAGGAAGAGATGAAGCTGACGTGACTGTCATGGCAATCTTAACATGATGTAACGTCAAAATTGTTGAAGTCATATATTTGATCAAATGCTTCTACAACTTGGTAAGTCGTAATATAACAAAATTTCAAGCTTGATAGGAGGAGCAAAAACATGATTCTGCTGAGACACAGATCGGCAACAAAGTGATTTCTCTAATGTACAGATGTTGTGCACGTTGATATGATTCATGGAAGAGAAAGATAGATAGGCTACAGTACATGCTATAACACCTTTTCCTTGGACCTCATTTCAGATTTGGATCCAGTCTATGCTTGTCTTGTCGTGGTTGAGTTCAAATTCAATTCAACCAGTGATCCAGGAGCTGCTGCGCCTGTACTTTGAGACAGTGTCATTATAGTGACCGTCAGCTGCAAACGATTTTACCTTCATTTGTTTGCTGGTTGCTTCTTTTCAGGTAATTTGAGAATACCCCTGTCTATTAAGGGCTGCAGTTCTTCCTTGGCTAGTTTACTGATCTTTGCGTCAGACGATTCCAAGAATGCACATATTACCTTAGAACTGCAGAACGTTACGAAAGACATTAACGTCAGATATCAAAATTATGCCTTGGCTAAATGCATTCTACTTGCAAGAGAGACTTGAACGTTAGCCTAACCTGTGACCTTGTGTCCACTGCTCACACTTTCCTTTCAAAGCTTTCTTCCATAGAGTGGTGGCAAACATGGAGCTTTCCATAACTAATTTCCTAATGGTCCGACTGGAGTGGAAATTTTCAAGGACATGATCCTTATCTGATTCCTCAAATTTAGATTCTGCTGCAAGTGATGCTATAGCTTCATGCAAGGTGTTCATCTTGTCACCCAAAGTTTCTTGAAGAATACCACCAGAACCCCCAGTTGCAACCTTCATTCATCACCAAGATAGATCAAATCAAATGATCTGATGGGTTAAGCCAGGTATTTACAAAGACATCTAGTGCCTGTTTGGTAGTGCAATTGCTCTGTGTTTTTTAAAGTGCGTTTCAAATTGATTTTGAACTGAAAAGGCATCAGATTGGTATTTTTTGAGAGCTTTAGGATGATTGTGACATGAAGATGTCGAAACCACAAAAAAAGCATCCCAATTTGATGCCTTTTCAGAAGCACCTGCAACACATTATCAAATGCACTCTTAATAGGGGCATGTATGTGCCTCCTAAACCCAATAATCTAGCAAAATAGCAAGTTCACACTAACATAGACTTCAGAAGAGAAAGGTGAAAATATCATAACAAGTTTCAGCAACTGAACTTCTGGAGGTTGAAGTAAATAATTACTACAACAAAATATCAGATGCAGGGACTAACCTCATATATGACTTCTTTGCCAAAATTTGATCTTAGCAACTCTTCTGCATTCTCGATACATATGTCAATGAGGCTCTGCAAAGCACAGTAGTATCAAAGCCAGAAGTCTTTCTGATACAGAGACACCATAGAAAGGAACAACAAAAGGAATTTTAGAGATCTTAATGTAACAAACCTCAGCAAGGCCACTGCCCACCAACAGCTCTTGCCTTCTAATAGACGGATCTTTTTTGCCACCCTCAATGAGTTGAAGAGTTTCAGGGCTTGTGCTTCCATCAGGCTTTGCCATTGTAACTTCTCTCCCATTGTTGTCCTTGTCACTAGATTCCTCGTCCTTTAAAGACTTAGTTTCAGAATTTACTTCCAATTCACCCTGCAAATGGAAAAGAAAAATAGTACATTCAAGCATTATTGCATCAGTGATCTAAGATCGTTCAGGGTCCAGATAAATGATAAATGAATATCACGTTACCATGGCATTGAGAGAGGAAATAGATAGGCTAAGAGAAGCCATTTCATCAGGACTGAAATATCGCGTGCAATTTGGATTAAGCAACTGCAACAAAGGACGTCTTCCATTCTAATAAACAGTGAAAAGAATCAGGAACAAGTTTTGTAAGGGTAAAACCAGACAGCTAAAAATCTGTCAATATAAAAAAACTGAGATAAGAGATCCCACAAAATTAATTGATAAATAAATACGTTGTAAGAACCAGTTTCCCAAATTTTGTTAGCAGAGGTGCCCAGGGGGTTTGATGATATGTTGAATTAATTAATAATTAATAGCAAGTCCTGTTTGTGGCACTCCGAATTTTAATAAACACTTGGTGACCATCCATGTTTTACAGTTAAAGCTACACAACACCTTTTCCCATTATATATGTAACCAAAATGACTTCCAAGGTGCAAGAAGAGTAGAAACCTTATCCAAAACAAGCTCCTTTAAGATCGACTGAAGCTCGCGAATGACAGCCTGCAATCAGAAGAGTTCAATAGAAACTCAATCAGAGAGACATTCTAAAGAATAACAGTAATAAGCATCACAACTAGAAACAACCTTTGTTACGAGCTTTGTGTCATCAATAGTTGAGACAATGCAGGCAAGTACCTTAAAACATCCGATACACAAAAAGTTAATGGTCAGAGAATACCACAGAACAAAAGTATGATGACACAAGCAAGGAAACAGATGAAGCTGAAGATAATGCAAATGGGCATAAAAATTCAAAATACTGAGATATAGTCTAAAGCATATACATAACCTTCAGTCACTAATCTTTAAAATTTGAACCATACCCCCCCCCCCAACCACCGGGAAAAAAAAAACACAGAACAAAGAATCCATTTACAACTACAGAAAACAATTCAGCAATATATGCAGATCTGGAGGAAATTATGTGGTGCAGGATCTACCCAAGGAAATACAGGAAACATAAGAGTGAACTCAATTGGTAAAACACAACATCAAATGCTTAAATGAAACTTTTAAGTCAGAAGACAATGTCAGGAAGGTGACTGTAACTTTTTTCTCCAGCCACAAGAACAATAAATACATCAAGCTACAGAGCAGGTACAGATGAAAAATGAAATCCTTACCAAACTTCCATATTGAAAATGAGCTGTTTTGCCTACTGTGCCTTTCAGTCCTTTGACAATCTTCTTTCGCTCCTGGATATTATCACAAAATAAAAAGGAAAGAAAGATTAAAGGGCAATGGACAACCGATGGAAATCAGAATAACCCTTTCACATGGTTGAATAAATAAACAACTATTTTTAAATCTTTGTCGATATTAAAGATCAAAGAAAATGCAACAAACCTTAGCACTCCCATGTTTGACACACAGTATCCCAATCCGAGATCCATCCCTTGTATGGATCATTCGAACAAGAAGTGGGCCTGACAATTGTTGAATTATTTCTGCTGCTGAGGTCTAAAAACAAACTTAATTTAGAAAGACAACAAAGTTGCAAAGAGAAACTACTACTGTAGAAAATAAAATGCTTCAAAATTTGTTCTTTTGAAATTGTTTAGGGCATTAAATTGTTGTTTAACCTTGCCAGCTATGCTGAGGTACTCTATTAGCACCCAGTGTATAATAGAGTGATCAACAATTCCTTTCTCCAGAATTGGTTGAATGACAGAAGCCATGTGTCGTAAGACTGAACCTTTCTGTAGGTTCAGCTTCGAGATAACATCCGATAACCTGAAAGATAACCAAGGCATAGATAAATATTCAACAAAATCAAGAAAGCAGCATGACCATGGACTGTTAGAAAATATTACAATGGGGAACACTCTTGCATGGCAAAGTACTAGAAACAGAAAATAAGTCACCTGCTTTCTTTCATTGATGAAAGATCCTTGAACAATTGAAGTTCAGTGGAATACAACTCCATCAGAAGCTCTTGTTTTTGAGTTGCATTTCCCAGCTGGTATGCATGCTCGATAACTGAAAAAGAATTTTTTTAAAAAAGTAATCAGTTGCATTCTATCTTCAATAGGAAACCTTTATCCAATTCATCAAACTTGAGAAACAGTAGTATAGAAACAATATTTTCCTGAAAAGGATAGGGAAAAACCAAAGGAAACCATAATCTAAAGAAAAATTCAAGGGAATAGCCTCTAACAAGGTAATGTTTTGCATCAAGTGTAGGGATGAATCAGGTTTAGATCAACTATTGAGTCTTCAGAACTGACAAACCACCAGAATTAAGTTCAATGAAAATTGAGAGATTTAGAGTGAGTAACAGACAATTAAGCAGAATCAATATATCTTTAATCAGAGTATCCAAGAGATCCACTACTCTTTAAAAAAAGCAAACAAAAACCCAAGTGTATAACATACCAACAGATCCAACAGTGTGTCGAAGAAGAGAAGCAGCATGCCCACGGAGGGAGCTGATGAACTCTGCTAGCTGTTTTTTAGAAGCTGCAAACAAGATAAAGAAGTTTAGATGATGAAAGAAAAAGGGTCTTACTTACAAGAATAAATATAATGCATAGGAACTGGCATTTTGATTGTCCCTCTAGTTTCTCTTTTGATTCTTTCAACTCAAAACGTACCATTATCTAGCATTTTCATCACAAGATGAATTGCATACTTGTTGGTCGCAAAGGTCAGAAAATGTGGCTTGAGCTCGTCAAATACGATATCCCTTTCAGCTTGTGTACAATACTTCACACAAGTCTGAAAATGAAATAAAACAGCATAAATGAGGGATACAACAAACATTTACAAACCAGTAAACTTAGGAAAACCCATATCATGGACAAACAAAAAGGAAGCAGAAAATCACCTGCAGAACACGAGACGAAACATGGGAGCTTGCAATTTCCGGAATCTTCCCCTTCATCTTTAGTATAGCTTCAGCAATAATCCTTTTAAGATAATTTAAAAGGGAAAAAATGGTTAAGAGAGAGAATGAAAGAAAAATCCCATGCACATGTAATGATGGAGTTAAGCTTAACAGAAAAAAAAGGTACTTGGATCTCTCTTCTTTGACAATATTACGCTGCCTCATCTTTTCCCAAAGATGTGCAAGCTCCTGTGTGAAAATAAAAGATATTTGCTCAAACCAATAATCACAATAAACAAAACATACAACATAAACTATAGCCAATACACACTTCAGATTTCCTTAAGAAAAAAAACACACCAAGCCTTGAACTTCAACTTATCTTTTCCAAAAATGATAAGTTGATTCCTAAAAGGACATGTTAGTCCCAGATAACTCCTTAAACCACGACTCAGAGACAAATGTTTGACTTCAATGAATCAAATTGGATGTAAAAACAAATTAAAAGAATACGCATACTTGTTCAAGAGTGTAATGTTGCTTCCTTCTCTTCTTCCTAGCCTCCGTCAATTCCTATCATCAAACAAACAAACAAAAACACTCAGTACGCAAAAAACAACCATACATAATAACACTAAAACTATACAAAAGAAATAAAAAAAAAAAAACTAGAAAAGAAATAACCTTTGCATGTAGCCTACGCTCTCTTTTTGATAAAGGGGTGTTCTTCTCTTCACCAGATTGGGACTTCAATTTGCCCAAATTCTGCTTCTTAAATGGCTTGAAAGGCTTCTTTTCTTGCTTGTTTTCAGGTTTTGAGCTGACAGGCTTCGGTCTTTTAGAAAATGAGCTATATGTATTTGTCTTAGCATCTGGGTTTTGCTTTCTCTTCTTTGATTTGTTGTTACTCTCTTGTTTCTTCGCCGCCATTGAAGTACAAGCTTAGAGCTTTTAGTCGCTCGCGTGCTTTTCGGTTGGTTTTTGAGGGGTTTTGGTCTTGTTAGAGATGATAATAGATGAATATGTCCTAATGTGGCCAAATGCCAATTTTGGATCCAAATTCAACTTAATGGGCTACTGAGGTGATGGGTTGGCCCATTATCTTTATATGTTTTTTTTTTTTTCAATACTATAAATATTAGACGTGACATATGAAAAATAAATTTTAAAATTTGGAGTTATAGTTTAAAATTTACTAGTACATTCGTCCATGTTTTGCCGCATGTTACACTATTTTTTTTCTAAATTTAAAAAAAATATTAAGAGTACCGAGATATTTTTAGTAGTATTATTAAATTTAATCGAATGATTTGATCTTGAAACCTATTAATTGGTTTTTTACTTAACTCAGTTTTAAATTAAATTACATAGAAATTAATCCAAGAAGAATTATTCAATTTTGTAAGTTTAAAAATAACTTGGATAGCCATTAAAAACATGACATAACTTAAAAAAAAACTTTAAGACAATAATTTTTTTAAAATTCTAAGACAATGACATATTGGATCGATCTCGGTTACCCTGCGACTTGAATCATAGGTTTAATAACTTTGTTGTCTTTGTAAATTATTTTTATTTTATTTAATAATAAAATTAGATGCTTACGGAATCGAGCACCAAGCTTAAAAAAAACATTATTAAGATCATGATAACCTTAAAAAAAATAGGAAAAAAAATAAACCATGAATTTTATTTTATAATAAAATAAAATTCATGGTTTATTTTTTTTTCTAACCAATCTAATACTGAATGAAAGTGAAAAAAAATTAAAAAAATTAAAGGACCAAAAACTATGTGTCTATATATATATATATATAAACATAACATGTTTGATGGTGAACCTGTTAAACCCGTGAATCGGGTAACCTGATTCAACACATCAAACTTGCAACTAGGTAATTGATTTCATTGGGATTAATAACTTGTTTTTTAAAAAAACTATTATTTATTTAACTATATGATAACAAAAATAGACAATTGCCAAATCGAGCATCAAACCAACATCGAGACTTGTTTTAAAAGATTATGATAACCTTACAAAAAGCAAAACAAAACAAATTATAAAATTCAATTTTCAATCCGCCCAATATCAAATAATAAAATTGAAAAAAAGAAAGTTAAATTCGTCAACATGCTCGTGAACTTTCTAAAATTTAATAACATGTTTTTTTTTTAAACTATTTTTTTAACTAAATGATAAAAAAAATAGACGAATACATTATCAAGTTCAATAAAAAAAAAAAGTACTCAGCTAAACCTGCGAACTGGGACAACCAAGGTTACCTTACCAAACTCGCAAACCGGATTATTCACTCTAGAAGGTTGAATAAACTAGTTTTTATCAAAATTAATTTTTTATTTAAATTAATTTTTTTAAAAAATAGATCATATCGCGATATTGGATATAGTAACACGTGGTAAAAAAAAAGTTAAAAAAATCTCTATTTAAAAGTTTCTTTAATGCTACATTTCTTAACTCTTAATTTATGAATTCTAACTTGTATTATCTCCTTTCAAAAATATAAAATTGTTTTGAATTATTCTTAACAAATTTATTTAATAAAAAATTTAAAACCAATTTAAATCAAAATCCAAAAAAACACATCAAACGTAATCCAAATCTGACTGATTGATTGTTGTAGTAAATTTTAGTAATAAAACTTTATTACAATAAGCTTATAATTAATCCTTGTAATGTGAATAGTTTGGTTCCATAGATAAATAAAGTTTGGTGAAAATCTATATATATATAATAATAATAAAAAAAAAACTAGTTGCCCGATTAAATTGTGGTTTCTTGAAGAAAAAAAAGAGATTATTTCATGTCAGACTTGTTGTTCCTTACTTTATTATAACAATAATTTGCTTGCAGATGTTACCAGCTTGATGAAAATTGTGGAGCAGGATGTGGTTTCTTGGGGTGACAGCTGACTTGAGTGAGTGTGTGTGTGTAAAAAATCCTTTCTTTATTATTGTTTATCAACCAGGCATAGCACAACTTTGATTTAGAATCAAGCAAGTACCGAGCTCTGCCTTTTATATGATCCATAATCTTCCTTCTGCAGATCAACGATTTAGTGATTTAATTAGGCTGAGAGAGAAGGGATTTATGCCTCATTTTTTAATCAAACCTCAAAGCTCTGGTGTAAACAAATTTGCAGCAGGAACATTTTGCAGAAGGAAACAAATCTGTACCATGCCATGCTGTTTTCAGGGGGGGGCTCGAGATTAAAACACCGCAATTATTTTCCTGACAACCATGCCCATCACATAAAACCAGAAGTGCAAATCTTTATCAGAATCCTCGTAGCAGTCATGTCCTAGACCTTGAAGCAGAAGCTCCTAAACTTTATAAGATGCTCTTTTCCTTGACTACAAAATACTGAATTCATGCAATTCATGTCAACTAATACTGCTGGTATATTGATTCATATCCAATGAAGATTTCACAAGGAAACTGCATTCCATGCATCTGATTCTGTGAACAAGGTAAGGGGTTTAATAGAATACAGGTACCAATACTAAGAATATTCATGTCACTTTTGTGGTTTGTTGCAATAACTACCAAAAATTTTCTTACACATGAATGAAGATATGAAGCTGTACAAATAATCTGCAGAATTGAACAGGAGGAAATGCAAAACCAAGGGAATGAAGGAACAAATACTGTAGACATGTGTCTTATTGAAAAGAATCTGACATACTTTGGAGACCATAAGCTGTGGAAGAATCCCTTTTTACCCCATATGACTGTACTTTTGAAGGAACGGTATTCATAAGCTTGCGGATTTACCATAGGAATTCAGGATGGAATAGCAAACCGAGGAAGAATTTGAATATGAGCTGTTGAGTTCAGGACATGGTTCCGGGGAAACAAACTCTGAAAAGCCAATAACGTTTGAACATGTCCAAGAAGTTGAGGTGGCGGGAATTGTTAAGGAGACATTAAATAGACAAATAGAGGTGAAAGGAGATTCTGCTAGTCCCGTGAAGTTGCCAGCCATAGTGATGTTTGAACCAGTCACATTTTGCAAAGTGATTTGATCAAGAATTGGGATGGCATGAGGATCGAAACTGTCATCCGGATGTGACCCACAATCACCAATGGCACCAAACGCCATGTTGATATTTTTCAATTCAATATTTGATATGATGATCCGTTTGATATAACCACCTCTGCCCTTAGCTGTTCTAAACTCAATGCCACTAAATGAGTTGTATAGGTAGACCTGCTCAACATACACATTAGAAATGCCACCGGACATCTCACTACCAAAGGCGATGGACGAGCCTGAAGATGATTGAAGGTAGACCCTTCTTATGTGTACATCTTGTGTTGGCCTATCATAGGCAATGCCATATTCATCCCAACCACTCTTGAGGGAAATCGCATCATAACCAACCTTGATGAGGCTGTCCTCTATGCACACATTATTGGAAGAATCTGAAAATGTTATAAAAACCGAGTCAGCTGAATTCTTGTCTGTCAAGGCAGTTCATCCACACCCAATCTCTTCGCTCATTATATTAATAAAGCATTCTTAGTTCGAGCAAATTATACAACTTAAAATTTTGAGGATGAAATAGAGTTAGTATTCGTACTGAGGGAAATTAGTGGAAAACATGTTAATTACATAAACACAAGTTCCACAAACCTGGAACTATGCCGATGGTGTAAGGGGATTCTCCAGGAGCAGAGACTGAAATATTTTGAACAAGCACATTACTGCATCAGAGACAATTTGCACACAAAACTAAGTCACTCCATCTAATATTAAGCTGTTTATTAAATTAGCAATCACCTGGATCTTAGAAAACTTACCTGCAATACACAGGATGAATGTTATATGCAGGAGCATTCAAGAAGGTAAGATTTGAAACTACTACATGATCAGATGATGTAAATTCCACAAGGTGAGGGCGGCTGTAGTTCAAGGAACGGGACTCGAACCAGTCCCACCAAACTGAACCCTGACCATCAATGGTCCCATTATCACCTAGACCAGCAAATAAATGTCACGTAAGCAGCAATCAAGACCAAACAATCGGTGATTGAAAGAGAAACAAATGAAAACGCAAGTGCTTTTACCAGTTACTACCACATCAGTTAGCATATCTCCATTTATTAAACTTCGATATCTTTTTCCAGGAAGTTCAATCCCACGACCATACGAGGGTAAGGGATCAACAAGATCCCAATGGGATGGATCCTGACAAGCAAGGAAAGCATGCGTAAGAATCCCAAGAATTGAACATAGCAAACCAAACTAATTTTGCATTGTTAGAAGATTTTTCTTCATCTATCTCTTCACTAGAAACAGGTCAAACAAAACAAATGAGGGAAAACAAATACGAGAAAGCAAACAGTGAAAAGGTACCTGCGATCCTAGAATGACAGCACCTTTTTCCAGGAAGAGTGTGAGATGGCTGGTAAGACTGAAACTTCCAGTAAGCCATTTTCCGGGTGGGACATAAAGCTGAGCACCGCCCTTGTCAGTAAATGACTTTAGATAGAAAATGGCATTCTGAAAAGCAAGAGTATTCAATGTTTTCCCATCTCCAACTGCACCAAACTCCAAGATCGACACACTATGTGGCCTCGGTTTTAAACCTGGCTTAAAGTCACACACTCCGCTACTCTCTTCTGCATCAATTCTAATGGCAATGCTCAGTGCCAGTAGCAAGAGTAATGCCACCTGAAAAACAAGAGCAAAAACAACCAAATCTAAGAACAGATTCGTAGAATAAAGATTCATTTTGCGCACCAGTCAATTAAACAAGAGAGCAATAAAAAATTCAAAGCAATCATGAATTCCATTGAAAATTCATTGAAACAGGAACAAGCAGACTCTGACCTCCTCTATTGGATTCTTAGAATCTAGTGAGTTGTACAAATCTCACAAAACCAACAACAGAATAAGAACAAAGAAAAGCAAAAACCAGGCTGTCCATTTTATCACAAAAAAATATGCCATATGGAGACACAGTATTCTTCATATTATGTAAGAATTTCGCAAGCTAACAATTCCCTTTACACCCCAAAAAATATTGGAAAATCCTATTATGATGAAGTATAGCAGGCAACTATTAGATTTTAGTTGACAAGAGGATGCTTCAAGTGAAGCAATGAAATACATGAGATCATAATGGAAAGCAATTTATAAAAAATAAAATAAAAATAATTATACTGTATTTTCTAGTAAAACAAATTAGCCTCCTTGTGATGTGGAAGCTGAACTGTGGTTTGGTGAATCCAAAAGAAAGGAAAGCAATGCAGTAAACAAATCAACTAATCAAAAGTATAAAAGGTACAAAAAAAAAAAACTCCAATGAGAGCAGAACTGCTCAGAGTAACAGCAACACAGAAAGACCAGATATTCAAGACACGACTAAATTTAGAAAAGAGAAGAGATGGAAGAAGCAAAAACGGAAAAAAAAAATCTATCACACAAATAATATCCAAATTAAAAGCATCGGTTCAGGCAAAAATGGAACTTTACTATCACCAAATTTAGAAAAGATAGAAACATAGAATGCCCATGAACCAAGATGTAGCAAAAATGAACTGAATTCACAGCCATAGCCATTGCTGTGAAACACTGATGCACTATACAACAAAACATGAGAATCCCAGATTTGCAGGAAGAGAAAAGGAGAAAGAAACGCGGATATATAAAAGAAACGTACTTACTGGCATCTTCGTGAAGAACTCACAACTTCTTCTTCTTCTTCAGCAGTGTTAACCAAAAAGGGAGCAAAGAAAACACAGTCTGGCTAGCTAGTGCCCCAATAACAACAAACTGCAGAACAAAAGGAGAAAAAAGAAAGAAAGAGAAAGTAGAGGGAGGGGGAGGGGGAGGGGGAGACGAAGAAGAAGAAGAAGCAGCACAGAAACAGGGACAGCTATGTGTAAGCATGTATATTATAAGCATTAATTATATATAAATGACAAAGAACATTTTCTTTATTTTTTCTTTATTTTTTTATTTACTTATCACTGCTTACTACCATCACTGTACATAAGTTACCATTATTTAGATCCGGACAAGTCTGATGTCTCGACCTGGAATCTAACTAATCTAAGTTCGGATTAGTCCAATTATAGGGAGAAAAAATTCGGTCGACCCAGTTTTTAAAACATGGTCATTAACTTTTTTTAAAAAAAAAATTGAAATAATTTTTATTTTTCAAAAAATAAAATTGAATCAATCTAAAATGTTCTTCTCCAATCATAACCTAAATCTTATTTTGAATTGGATTTTAAAACTATACTAATTTCAAATTCATTACACAAAACTATATAATAGCTCAGTAATAATATGTTTTTGGTAATTAAAGAAATGGCAGCTTAATTTTCATGCAAAATTAAAAGAAAAAAGGAAATGTATTAATTAATCATATTAATGGCCACTAATGGCGTAATTACCCTCTGAGTGAATATGATTAAAAACGTCTCCCGCCGACAAATTTGTCTGAAACGGGCTTCATTCATTGAGAGAGAGAGAGAGGGGGGGAGGGGGAGAGAGAATGTGTGGAACGGTAGTAAAATTGTTTTTTTTTTAATATATTAAAATAATAAATGTTTTATTTATTTATTTTTAATATTAATACATCAAAATAATATAAAAAAATACAATTCAACCGTCCCGACAAACACCCTTTAAATTTTAGCAGCTGTGTTAGCTGTAGCATTGCCTCTGTTTTGTTTCCTTACAATTTTTCTTAATATTTTATTTTGTAATGAAAAAAAATGTAGTTGGGTTTGATAATGTAACCTAAGATTGCATATAATTTTGGTGAACCGTTTTGGCAAGTGGTAAGTTTTCTTTTAAGGCATGGTGTAAAAAAGAACAGGTTTTTATGGTTCTTTACCATACCCTTGATTTATCATTACCGATTACATTGTTTATTGAACGGTGCTGGTTTTTTGTTTTTATTTTTATTTTTATCCCTGAAAATATTTTTTAATTTCATTTTTGATGTAAATGTTTGTAATATTTTATTTTCTTTATGTATTCTTGAAAACTCAAGGTCCTATCATGAATTTTAAAATTAAATTAAGAGCCAATTTGGTAGAATAAGACCTCCATTTGTAGTTTTGAAAAAAAAAATAGAAAAAGAATGATAAAAGAATAGTAGGGCTTATTTTACTATCACAAGAAAAAACATCATTTCCACCCTACATATCTTTATTTTTAAATCTTTGGTCCCCTTTAATTTTAGACTTTACATTTAGATCCTAAATTTTATTCCTTGTTTTTTTATGTAATTTTAAGATATGAGAGAAAATAGAAAATAAAATAAGAGAGATAAAATGGTCAATGAGCTATGTTCTGATAATTAAATTAGCGATATTGATATCATTGAGTTTTTCTTTATAAGATAGAGTACTATTAAAGCATTTTTGAACTGCTATCTCACTAAGAAAAAAAAAGATTAGGCTTAAGTTTTTTTTATTTAGTTTAATTTTTAATTTTTTAACTAGTTTTAGTGTGCTTTAAGGTCGTTGATTGGTTTACTGAGTTGCTTATAGTGTTTATTGGATATTTTCAAGTGAAAAAAGATAATTGATAAAAGATTTTTAAAATTCAAGAACTTAGAAAATGACTTCTTAATTGTTTTTTATTGCCAATTTTAACGGGTCAAGAATTTTACTATTAGGTGACATATTGTTTGTCTTTACAGATGATGTGTCACTTACTTTATTTTTTTTAAAAAATAACTTTTAAATATAAAAGAAAAGGATTTAGATATGAAGTCATGAGTTTTTTTTATTGAGTTTGACCTGCTTATGAATTGACTCATAATTGTTTTTTAAGATAACCCTTTAGTTTTTTTTATTTTTTAATTAAAATCTATTATGAATAAAGTAATTTTAATTATTCTCCAGAAAAAATTTCATTAAATACCATTCTGTTCTTGATTTGTTATTTTTTATCATGAAAATTTTACATTATCTCTAATATTTGTCATATAATGAGTAAATAACATATTATCACTAAATTTATGTTTTTTTTTTTTACGAATTTTACACTATATGATGACTAAATAACTTTTCTGGTGCTATTGACAAACAATGTTATTTTATATTATTATCTTAACATTTACATTTTATAAAAAATAAGAACAGAACATTTTACAAATACATAATTTAAATAGAAGAAAAACCAGTTCAAGATCAGATCGAAATATAAAAAACTTAATTTCATTGATTATTTTTTCTTCGAATGAATATTTGGTAAATTGCATTGCATTGTTATACAAATAGTCGTCTCGATTCTCTAATGGTGAATTGCTGCTAATCGGCAATGCCGGCTAGTTTTTTTATTTTTTATTTTGTAGTGGTATGGGAAGCGAGTGAAACTATGGGTGAAGCGGGGGAATAAAAATAAGGGAGGAGAGGTGCATGGGGTATTGAGACAGCATGTGGGCTGACAGGACAGAGAGATGAAGGGGTGGGACCCACCTCAATCATGGCTAAGATGCTAGCCTGGCTTCAATCACTTGACAGAACATAACAGAACACTACACGCACACAGAGAGAAAGAGAAGACAGAACTAGTTTTTTCACCTCTACGTATAATTTTGCTTTTTTTTAAAAATAAAAAAGTATTCTTAAACAAATTTAATTTAATTTTTATTTTATTTTTTTATTTCAAATTAATTTTTTAATTTTGTTTTGATGTTAAAAATAATAATAAAAATATTATTTTAATATATTTTTTTAAAAAATATTTTAAAAAATAATCTCTACTACATTTTCAAACATCCTTATTTTATGCTAATTAATTACTGAATGTGATATACTTTTCCCTTGTGATATAAAAAAAATTAATTTTTTTAATTATAATATATAATTAACTAAATACTTTTAAATATTTAATTTGGATTTTTTTTCTTAAAAATATCTTAATGTTAATCATGCATAAATCAGCTTAAAATATCTTTATTATTAAACAAAAAAACAAAATATAAAACATATATGTTATATCCTTTTTTTCTAATTTAAAAAAAATGGTCTAAAGTTAAAAACTTTTGAAAGAAAGGAGCACCAATGCCTCTAATACTTTACTTTGGCTACCATGCTGTAATTTTTGTTCTTGAACAATGACCATGCTGTGATGTCGATGGTTTATATTCAAGATAAAACTATACTATACATGATAAAATCCCCATAAATACATAAATCTAGCTATGGACGGTCTGTTTTAATTCCAAGTTGAAAAAAAAAAAAAACTTTAATTTCCGTAATCTAGCTACTTGAAAATATAAAGTCATACCAGTGATTTTGCCCGCATATGCCAAGTTGCATGGTTTGATTTTATTTTCTCTGTCGAGCTGGACCAATCAAGATTCAGGGTGTCAAATTGGTGAGCTGCTCCCTGAAAAAAATACTATAAATTGCTGTTGCATTGACTGCTATAAAGTATTGACCACAGCTTACATTAAAAAAAAAGGAATTAATTAATTAATAATTACTAGCAAATCACAGCTCACTGCCACATTTGGTACCGCTAGAGAGCGTTAAAATAAACAATATATATCTATCTGGGACTGCAAATTCTTTTATATATATATATATATATATATATATAATAATGCTACCCTCCAAAACATAAGACTATATGTTAATATTTATGATCTTGATTAGATTCGTCAATTTCTGTTTATTTCGATATTTATATCCTATTAATTATTATTTTTTTAAATTAATATTTAAATTTAATAATATTTATATTTTATTAAATAAAAAATGACTCGTAAAAAATAAATTATTTTCTAATATTTAATAGTATATATAAAAAATAATGCTACCCTCCAACAAAACATAAGACTATGTGTTAATATTTATGATCTTGATTAGATTCGTCAATTTCTGTATATTTTGATATTTATATCCTATTAATTGTTTTTTTTAAATTAATATTTAAGTTTAATAATATTTATATTTTATTAAATAAAAAATGACTCGATCTCGAATTGGAGCCCTATCCTTGCTGCTACCTTGAGAAGAAAGACACGTATGATTAACTATGATTGGAAATAAAATAATCATGGGCATTGGTTAATTCTCACTCTTACTTGTAAGCAAGATGGAGCTCACAAGGCGTATTCAATTTGTAATTGGTTGATTTTAATATAAATTAGGGTGAAAATAAAATAAAAAAAATATTATATGAACCAGATTTTATTTAAGTGCTCTAAACTATTTCGATTATTCAAAAAATTTTTTTATGGAGGAATTAAGGGATACAAAAATAAAAAAAATAACATTTTTTAAACCATAACCTAAATCATTTTTGAAGTAAATCTCATCCTAGACTTTCCTTTGGATGCTTCACCTTTTGTATTCGCCCGTTGCGCAAGTATTATTTGTTTATTGAAAAATAAAAATGAATTCGTGAAAGATAAATTATTTTATGATATTTAAATAGTATTGTAGAAAATAAATTAGAAAATACTTTTCAATATTTAGCTATATTATGAAAAATAAGTTAGAAAATATGTTTTATTTTATTTTTTCAAGTTTATAAAATAAAATAAAAATCAAATCTAATAGATAAAAAAGTTGAAGGGTGATGAAATTCAAAATAAATCTAATTTAATAAATTATCTTATATAAAATAAACAATAATTAAAATAATAGATATCAAATTTGATAAATTAAAAAAATTAAAAGATAATTAAAAAATTACAATTTCATAAATTACTTCAAATATAATAAATATAATCAAAAGATTGTGAACCGAATCTAATAAATAAAAAATTTTAATTAAAAAAATAATAAGAAAAAAACAAATAACAATAAAAAAATAAAAACCAAAGTTAATATAAAAATCAAATTTTAAGGAATGAAATTAAAAAAAATGACACAAAATAAAATATATAACAATAAAAAATTTAAGAACTGAATTTGATATAATTAACAAATAATAATAAGATATTTATGAGACTTTTAAAAAGTATTTTTTTCTTAAAATAAATTTTTTTTTCTAAAAATCAAACTAAATTTTTAGCATAATGTTTCCCTGTAATAATAAATAAACACAATAAAATTTAAAAAATAATTTTCAGAAATCACTTTCTAAAGGACAAAGAAACATGGGACACCTTTAGAAACTTGAATACTATGAAAAATTTATCTTAAGATACGAGCTCAACTCATAAAATCATAACTCGCAGCAGCCAACTTTCAAATCTTATCATGTTTTAACCACAAAATTTACACTGCAACTAATTCTCCAACCTCCCAGATCACTGAAAAGCCATGAAAGTATATGAGACATCACTGCCAAGCACGTTTCAAATCGCGGTTAACCGTGTATAAAAAACATATATTTTTGTAGCTAATCGCAGTTCGAAACGCTGTTGGCAAAACGGGACCTTAGTCAATAAGAACGTGGGGGCATTTGAGCAATATTTGTGTATTCCCCTTGAATAATTTCTTTCAATCGGTGGTCTCGGCTCTCGCACATTTGAACACAGCAGCTAAGAAGTCATGGATCCAAGACAACAAGCCACACAAGTCAAGATCACAAAAGCAAAAGCACAGTAATACTTCCATGGGAGCTTCAGAATTACATCTAATCTGATAATGATGATATACATTTTCTTTTGGTAGGCTTGTCTATGTCAAAAATTGCAAGCCAAATGACAGTCACTCAAGCTTCAAAATGATTGACAGGCTGTGTAAAGAAAAAGCTTGTTGATATCGCAAGGTTAAGCCGCCGATATTGAAGGGTAGCAGTAATTAACACTTTAAGCAAAGATTAAACCATGCAGGCATGTGATCATTAAAGCCATCTGCGAGGCATAAAATGACATGACACCTAACCTAGAAGTTCAATGTGACTGCTTTCACCATGGCCTCGGATCTTTGCCATAAATATAACAACTGCAAGTGCCTGCCTTGCAACCACATGGCAATCCAACAAGCATACTAATTGATTGCAGTGTTTTAAGGTCAGCACTAGATTTCCTAGCCTAGCAAGCAACAAGGTTGTCTACAACTCTCGCAAATCATACCGAGAGATTAAAGCATCCAATGCTGAGTTAAAGGGCTCAAAATCATGTTGGTAGCAGCATCCGATGTTGTGTCATGGCTTATCCATGAAAGTCCACCCCGAAATTGAAACGTTTTTCTTCTTCATGGAAGAAAACACTCAAATATTGAAGGGCAGGGCGGATATCGACTATTGCAGGCATGTCCCTACACGCAAACATGCCTTGTTGGAACCATTCTGGTGGTGAACAGTAACATCAGCAGTGGAAGGCAGCTGATCCACATCTTCTTCTAATAGTGACAAAAGTCCATGGCAGCAAAAGGCCCCAACCAGGCGTGTCCCATTCTTGCACAGTGACTGATCAATAGAAAATATGGTCATTTGGGAAAAAGAAGAGACTCCACAAGGAAAAAAAAAAACACAGCCATGCAATTGCGATGTTGTCACTGAATCATATCTCTGGCTAAGATTATATAACATGCCATGATTGACGGGCATTATTCCATAAAAAAACAAAGTGTTTTCTATTCAAGTACAAGAACTATCCACCTTATCACGTGGATGTCTTTTTGTTTTGTTCAACCATTACGGTGCGCAACAGATTAAGGAGGAAGGAAGGGAGAGGAACCCGAGCCTGAAAGAGATTGATTCAGGTGAATTTTGACATTAATTGAAAGAAAATGAGATCTCTAACTTCACTTCTACAATCAAATTTGGCCCTAAGTAAATCATAAGCACATTCGTGTGCTAACCATCATGACAAGATCACAGGTTTTGATGCTTGCGTGTTTCAATCCTGTGGCTTGGACAAATTAATGTAAGATTGCCCGAAACTGTGGCTTAGCTTTGTTGTTGTTGACAGAGAATTATTCCCAGATCACTATTCTTGATCTCTCATCCACAGAGACGGAAATTATCCCCAGATCCTGCTAATCCAAGCTAGATAAATTAAATGCATGCAACAGTGCTAAAGTTTTACCCAGAGATTCTTCATGATGACAACTAACAAGAGTTCCACGGGAGAACTGCAGTGCCCAGCATCGTGGATGGAATCAGCAGAATATAATATTACCATTTATGGATTTAGGACAGAAGTAAAAGTGGCATATATAGTTGACGATATTTTGCAGTAAAATCTCTAGGTTTAATGGATATGGATCCATGTCTCTTCTCAAGCTTGCAGTTCAGATGGCTTACATCAGACAACCTTTGTCTGCTTCTTGAATTATTGTAAAGGTAAACAGTTCCATGATGCTATGACTATTTACCATAGAACTGCGTTGATGCTATGAACGGAATGCGTTTCAAGCAACTTTCTCCATGCT
>Ga0325410_1000349_pt1 | contig 46885 bp, 17 predicted proteins | sample PopdelMetagenome_16_FD_206182 | JGI IMG/M metagenome (GOLD analysis project Ga0325410, IMG submission 206182) | Populus deltoides microbial communities from Bellville, Georgia, United States - Xylem-PdIQD-R3 | ecosystem: Host-associated > Plants > Phyllosphere > Stem > Wood/Secondary xylem...
GCTCCAAACATAGAAATCGAGGTGGAGGATTGCGAGGAGTATACTGCAACTTTCTCTTTCTATGTAATCAGTGGCAGTAATCTCTCCCATAAGTGCACATGGTGGTAGAGAATTTTGGAGCCACTTTGAAGCATCTCAGCTGAAGGAGGATGCGACCACCTATGAAAGGTGAAGACACCTTAGATGGAAGGTGTGTGAGGGCCATGATAGGAGCCCGGATCAGACCGCCCCATAACAACGGGCGAAGACACCTTAGAGAAGTTGTGAGGGCCGTGATAGAAGCCCCAGTTTAGACCACCGCATGGTGATGAGCGGAGACACCTAAGGAGAAGGTGTGTGGGCCACGATATGAGCCCAGTTCAGAACAACCCCAGAGCCAATGTGATGGCTGGATATGAGTGGACAGATGGATAGCCAATGAAGTGGCTATGATGAGTATGGAGACAGATGCAGGATTGACTTTCATGGATATTGCCCCCATGCTAAAGATCAATGAGCTAGAAGACATTTGCCTTGGACAATAAGTGTGTGACTTGTGGAGCATTAAGACGCGGCTGCTATGAAGAAGCAGAAGGGCATGCGCAGGTTCCGGGAACGAGTTGACTCTTGTCAAGGTGGTGAGCTCGGTAATGGCATTGTAATACTCAGAGTATGAAGACAGATATGGATCAACCTTTATGGGCTGCCCCCATGGTTAAAGGTGGAGAGCTACCTGGACTCTTACGACTAAGAGCGGGAGACTCACGGAGAAGTAAGGCGTGGTTCCTAGGGTGGAACAGAGGGCAGGCGCAACTCCTAGATGAGTAGACTCTTGGAAGAGTGGTGAGCTCGTGATCATATTGAGATACTCAGATAATGACTGTTGCACTTGGAAATAGAAATTTCTGTTTGAGGGGGTGTTATAAGCCTTGGTGTGAGGCTTGATGAATCATTCCGGACCGAGCATGGTTGATACGCTCGAAGGGGAATGCAGTGTGTCCCAGAGACAAGCGTTAACACTCTTCAGATGTGATGTGGCAGACCATCTGGTTGTAGTGATCCTTTTGTGTGAGAAAAGGTGTGCTTTGGTGACTCTGGTGATTGAAAGGTTTAGCGAGTACCTGTAAACTTGGCCACAGACGCTCTCGGAATGGTAAGCTTGGAAGAGCTGCAAGATACAAGCTTGTGCTGAAGAAGCAAGAGGACAATTGCCCATATAAATGTCAAAGGGGGTGATTGTTGGAATTTGCCATTATTGGGCAACCTACCCTAAGGAGTAGGGTTACCATTTGTCAATGGTAGTTGCACCCACCATTGACAAATGTATCAACCCATGTGCAGCCATTGTTGAAGAGATGTCTTGGATGCCTATAAAAGAGGCATGATTTTGTGAGAGCAAATTGAGAGGGTTGTAGAGAACAAGAGAGAGATACGTGAGGAGAGAAAGAGGGAGTAGCTGCCAAGGGCAGCAGCCCTGCTGCCTTGTGCAGCAGTGTGTGAGAGCAATTGGAGTTGAGTTTGAGTGAAGTGAGCCTCCTCCTCCATGTGTGTTGTAACCCTTTCTCTATCTATCTCTAATAATATTGACTCTCCCGTGGATGTAGGCGGTTTTGCCGAACCACGTTAAATATTGTGTCAGTGTGCTTTACCCTCCGTTGAGCAACTATCAGTACACCCCCGGTCCGCGCATGGGGGAGCCGGATTCCCCAACACGTATAAGACAAGTCCTATGAGCATTGTTAGGATGCTGAAGATGGATAAACTAGCTGGTGGGATTTCAAAGGAGTGCGACAGGTGACGGTCCATAGACCGAGCTTGTTGAATAACAAAGCTATGGAGATGTGAGGAAGCTGTTACAAGTAGGATTCCTGCTGACCAAATGGGCAGCATTCTGACGATGCATTTTAGCTCCTCGATTCGGTGGACAGTGGCAATCCTCCATAGATTTGGTGACTTTGAATCCTTTGCATCTTCATTTGTTACTATTGCAGCTTTGTCAAACCACCTGCCAACACATATGCAACACATTTAATTATTTGGCTCTTAGTCTCCCTCGTAGTTAGACCTGGCCTACAGTCTATTCCAGTGAAGGGCTTGGATCATCAAGTTGCCGGGGTTAACGTGGTTTATTTTTTTATTAAAATAATATTATTATTTAAAAAAAAATCTTTGATTTTAACTCAGCCGGTCAATTAAAATTGTGGATCAACCCATCATATCATCTAAATATGACCAAGTTATTATCAAAACCAGTTTAAATTAAAATCCAGCTTGAAAACCAGCTCTAAGTTAAGATTTGGTAGGTCAATCTATAGACAAGTTTAATAATTACAGTTTCAGGATGCCAAATTAGCCCGAGATACCACTCGACCATCAAATAGAAACAAAGTACATTATTTAAGAGGATCCTGTCAGCATTGCTTACTTGAATTGATCGGAGTGTAAAAGCCTTCCGTTGACAGAAATAGCAGCATCAAGCTCTTTATTTTGGTACAACATACCAGGGTCTAGTGGCATCACTTCTTTCCTCTTCTTCGCAGCAGCAACGACGACCTGAGACAATCTAACCAAAGGGCTGCCTTCTGGTTTTAATTTATTATAAAGTGAAGAACCAAATATAAAGGATACAATGGATAGAGCCATGCCGATAGCTGGGATTCCGAGACCCCAGCCCCAACCCACGTTGTCTTGAATATAAACAACAACAGTCAAAGCTGTTAATGTCGCCATTCCCATGCAAAAATAGTACCAATTGAAGAAGTTCCAGCTGCGTGACCCAACAGCTGATTTGGTCATGTCGAATTGGTCTGCAGCAAAGGTTACAACACAAGGCTTAATGCCACCAGAGCCTATGGAAGTGAGGATTAACGACATATAAAGGATCCATAGCTGAGAATTTGAGGCTTCTTTGCAGTTCACTTGAGATGGACATGGAGGTGGCCTCAGTGATGGGAGCACTGCTGACAATGTTAGGCTGATCATTCCCTGTGGCCCAAGTATAAAATAAAAAACTTGTCATGTGGAGATTTTTCAATCCATTTTCATGTTAAATTAATATTTAATATTCTGGCAAGTTGATGGTTTTTTTCACTTGACTATAGTTGACTCTAGAAAATAGTTAAGTCCAAATATTTGACCCACCGTAATATCTTATTTTATACACCAAAAATGATATATAACAATGAGTATATATATATATATATATATATATCTTTGTTCATAACTACGTACGTTGGTCTGAACAAATTTAATTATTTCACATCTCCCAGCATTAGATCACCAATAAGATCACTTTGGTCTAAATGGTACAGGACTTGAACTAATCTCCAGTTGAAGTCCTGGAAGTTGGAGCATTGAGGTTCGAGCATTTTGACTTGTGAGGAATTTATGGGGCCATTATTAAGATACTTGACCTATTAAACCCAACTTGACTTGAAAGATTGAATTGAAGAATCGTCAATCAGAAGTATGCCCCGAACTAGGTTTTAATTTGAATCCAAAAGAATATTCATTTAATTAAATATATATGGTTGACTCAATAGAATCGAATTTAATCAAACTTGATTCAGACTTAATAAGATCAATACTAGAGAATTTTACTAAACCATAATTTGCTGTGATGACTTTTTAATTTAAGGAGTGTTGGATATTGTGGTGTAAGCTGTTTTGTAAGATGATTTTTTTAAAAAAAATATTAAAATAATTTTTTAAAATTTTTATTTTAAATTTAACATTACTACATCAAAATCATTAGAAATCACTAAAAAATTAATTTAGTATTTTTTTTCAAACTAAAAGCATTTTCAAAAATTATTAAAAAATAATATAAATTATATCTTCACGTCACATTTAATAATTTAAGTAATTGGGTTAAATTATTCCTTTAATATAATATTCCCATCACATTTTAATTAATAAAAATTAAAAGCAAAAAACATCTAAAAGCAAAAGTTACGAGAAACACCGTAATAAAAACACCCTTTTCTATATTAAGTCCCTTACTATATCTGACAGCTATAACTAATACTACTTTTAATTTAAAATCTAAATTATAGGATAATAGATAGAGAATGTGAATATCAGCAATTCAGCATAATATTGATATATTAAAATATTATTATATTTGAGTATAAAAGTACTTTACATATATATATGAACACCTCTTTCTTTAGTTTAAAACTTAAGTGGAATATTCAACAATATGGATGTGTAACTAAATATATCATCGTTGGCTCAAACACAAAGGGTGTGAGGAAGTTACCAATTCGTAAATAATGGAACCACCGATGATGGTCCAATACCGGCCGGCATAGGAATCGGCAATCAAAGCACCGATGAGTGGCGTAAAGCTACCCATCCCACCAAAGTTGGTGAGTGTGTTAGAGGCTTTAACCAGAGGCAAGTTCAGCTGCTGGGTCAGGTATGTTATCATGTTGGCTTGGAAACCAGCTGCAGCAAACTTGTCGCATATTTCATTTGCTGTATCAAAATTGGAAGGGGAAAAAAAAAAGAATGGATTAGTGTTAATAACTCGTCAATTCAGTATAAATTTATACAGTACTTGGCTAATTATTTTTCTAAGAATCCCCTTATGTCATGGATTATAATGTATAAAATTCTCATAAATTCTTTAATTTTACTATGAATGATCTATCTACTAACTAGATGGATTAGTTTGTGAAAGTTGATTCGAGAATATTATTTTAATAAATATCATACTTAATTAATTGCACATTATTTAATATTTAGAACTCAATCAAGTAATTAAATCACATGCGTGTGAATCTGGTGAAGAGATTCTGAGTATCTGGGAAGTTTCACTAGCTAGTTAGTGACTACTTTTAATATTTTCTCACTGTAGTTTTCCATTTCTCTATCTGAGTAGTTTAGACGACAGAGAAATGTAAACTACAGGACGACTTGAAAACAGTCAGAATCATCCTTAATTAATTATAAATAAATTAAAGATGATTCAGGTCTTGAGATTAGGTGCTGCATTCACAGTTAAACTGAAATCAATTATAAATAAATGTTATGCGGACATGAAATTGTAGTGAAATTCCTAGGGAGTTTGAATTAAGAGAGAAAAAATATTTACTCTAAGCTCTTGAATAATGCTAACTCACACAGGATGAATGGCATTGTTTTGATGCCTCCAAGCTTCCTCCTCTTGCTATCTTCTTTCTCCTCCTCCTCCTCCTCCTCCTCCTCCTCTTTCCCTTTCCCATTGCCAACCTTGTTGCTATTACTTTCCAGCTCCATTTCCATTTCGTGTTTCATGTACAGAGGCAAGGTCCCAATTAATAGCCATATATATAATGGTTCAGTGCCAGAGATAGGACGAAGATGAGCGATGGTCAGGCCAGTAATATTAGATTCGGGATCGATCCACAAAAAGGACCCCTTCTAGCTATCTATGCATGTGATGTGTTATATCTTTTGTCGCATTGCTGAACCTGCCTGTTCGAAAGAGCCATCGTCTTCGTTACAAAATATATATATAAAAAAAAATGGATGTGGGAATTGTTTTATTTTCATATGTGCTTTTTTTTCATATATGTGAAAAGGAATTTTTTTTATTTCCATAAATTAATTTACAGAAATAAATACCAAAAGAATCTTCAAAAAAAAGTATAAGAAATTAAGAAACGACAATGAACCCGTGAACTCATGTGTGGATAGAGTGCCGAGCATTGTCTGATTGGAGATGTGTTCTCTGCATGTTCTTGAAGAACAGATTGATGTAAGCTATACAAGAAGAAAAGTGGTCCATTTTTAACAATATTAATTAGTAATTAAAGATATTAAATACTAAAAAGGACTACTCGAAACTGTAAAATATTCCTCGGAAGTCTTGAATTAATAGAAATTAAGAGAATGAAAAAAAAATTATTTATTTAATTTAAAGAAATAAAACAAAGACTACATGTGTAACTTGTAATTTTTATATTTTATTTTTTAGCCAGTTTCTTTTATTATTGAGTAACTTGTTCTTTCACCGATAAAAATAATATTTAGTTATTGTGAAACAAGTGAGACATGTTCTCTTATTCTTAGAAAAATAATATTTTTTTTTATTTTCAAAATTTATTTTTAACGTAAACATATAAATATAATTTAAAAACAGAAAAAAAAACAAATTTTTTTTAGATATGCTACAGAACATCATGAATTATTGACCGAACCCACAATCTAACGTGTGTGAGCAATTTCTGGAATCAGCAGTCGACATAAGGCAATGTGAAAAGAAGAAAGTTCGGTACCTGTAATAAATCGAACCAAACAAAAAGATTGATCGGCTGCAATCAATCAATCATGCGCACTAAAAATCCTGAACTGCTAGCAATAATCTCATAATTGTAAGAGGACAAACGCATGAAGATGTGGACCAACACACTGGAAAAGAATGACGTCCCTACTTACGCAAACAAGATCAAAACGATACAAGATTGACTCTGCCGGTGAACATTCATCATGCTACAAACAAATTCTAGAGAAAAAGATGAACACGCCTGCTATTGATTGATTGTGAGGTCCGTGTCATTTAGATCAAGTCCCAGTCTTATTCACTTTTTTTTTTAGTTTAATATGGGTGTTCGGGTCAGTTTGCGCGCATCTTGACTAATTTTACAGGTCCTGAAATTAACGACCATGTAAACCTCAAGTGGCCATCATATGAGCAATCACAAGACTCGAACCTAAAATCATAAAAAAAATAAACATCTTGATCCCAAGTTTTTATTACTGTATCACCACCTTGTTGATATTCATATTTTTTTAATTGGATGAGCCGCAGCATAAGGAATATATTCATAGATAATGTCGCACCCTTTAATCACTCACGGGTGGTGTTGTTATGGCGATCTTTTCTAGACGACGAGGTTTAGAATTTTTTTTTTTTTTAATTAATGGAGGAGTGGTTATATAATATTATAGCCATTAAAAATCTTAATTAATTTTTTTTATAATTCGAGACAAAGAATTGATTTTATAAAGAAAAAATATTAATACTTTTAGTACGTCTTATCTAAGATAATTTACATTGTTATTTTATTATTTATTATGGTCTGATAATGTCTATTTCTATTGGCCTGCTATGATGAGTATGTTACGATGAATAAACCCTGATTTTCTAGGTCAAGAACTCAGTTTGAAAAGGTGAAATATTATCAATTATCGTTGAGGCTTCTTTTAGGGTAAAATTGGAATTCTAACTACAACATTATTCCAAATTATATTTCAGATGAAATTCCTTATGGATTTTATCCTTATATTATAAGTGAATAAGTTGTATTATTTACAATAATATTTTGGATATTAACTTCATACGGGTTTTTTTATCTTTATATTAAAGTGAGTAGTAAAAATATTATTCCTAATAATATTTTAGATATCAACCACTTTAATGTTTTTTTATCCTTATATTAAAAGTGAATAATATTTATTATTCATAATAATATTTTGGATATTAATCCCCTTTAAATTTTTTTATCATTATATTAAAAATGACTAATATTTATTATCCCTAATAATATTTTGGATATTAACCCCTTTTAGGTTTCTTATCCTTATATTAAAAGTGAATAATATTTTCTTTTCAAAAATGATTTTTTTAATATTTTTTAAATATAGGCCACAATCATTTGAATTTTACAAACTTGTTGTAAAATCTATGCAATTTCTTTTTAAAACATGCAAAAATATTTTAAATTTTCTTTGAAAAAAAAAAGCTCAAATAACTTTAGGATTGTTTTGGCCATATGCAAGAAAAAATATTTTTCTATTTTTTTTATTATTTTTAGATTTTATTTAGTAAAAACTCATTTTTTTTCTTATAATAAAACTACCCAAAATAAACGCATACCAAACAGAGTATTAAAACCTTTGACCCAGAATTTTTTTGACTAGGTTGACCCGACCAAATTACTTTAAATTTTTTGTTCGACCATAAACCGACCCAAAAATCTTAGTTTGACCCGAAAATAACCCAAAAACAAAACCAGAGTAAAAAAATAGATTAAACACCCAGAAAAACACAAAAACTCAAAAATTCATAAACAAAACAAACCAAACACTCAGAAAATAAAGAACACCAAACATGAATCCAGCAACGTGGGTCACATATCAAACCGGATTTGGTCAAAACAAGGACACATGCATGTTGAAAATCATGCAATAATCAATAATTTAGCATTCAATCACTTTAATTTTCACTCAAACATCACAATTTTGTCAAAATATGTTTCGGTTCAAAACCAAAACTCTAGGATTAAAAACCATTGAAATCGTGTTATTTATGAAAATAAACACTAGATTATTGGTTAATCATGTATAAAGAAGGGTTTTGGGCAAATAAATGAAACAAAACAAGTCAAAACGTGTAGTTAAGGCAATATTCTTAAGAAGAACACAAAAAACAAATAAAGAACATTCAGCGTACACCTAACAATGTGGCTCTTAAACCAGACCAGATATGGACAAACCAAAGGCACATACATTTTAGAAATCATGCAATGATCAATAATCTAGCATCCATTCACTTCGATTATCAATGAATCATCATGATTTGATCAAAATCGGTTTCAGTTCAAAACTGAAGCCCTAGGATTAAAAATCATTTAAACACCACTTTTGAGGCCCCATCAGAGCAATTCTAATATTATTGTCGCCTGAAACCACCTGAAGTTGGTAGAGGGCATGCACATATTTTATTTGAATCCAACCTTGCTCAATTTGAAGGTTATAGCTCCACATTCATACGTTTGAAGTTGTTAACTCGATAAACCAGAACTATCAAAAATAGAGGTCAATCAACCCATCAACATGTCACTCACCTTCTATTCTTTAAGTCTGAACCATGCGTCGTTTAAGGTTTTTAATTTGAGATTGACAAATTTCAATTGAGTCCCTATTCTTCCAATATCTTTTAATCTCACCCATAATCATCTTCAAACTTTTAATTTCATACAATTTCACCCCTGATAAAATCAATTATCAGCCTCTAAGTTGGCTTTTTTTTTTTTTTTTGATACTTAGTTTTGAATTTTTTATATTTCGACCCTTAATTGACCAACAAACTTTCAATTTCTTCAATTTGGTTCATGATTTGGTTAATTCCAGTCCCTATATTCATGCATCCTTTTCAGTTTGGTTCTTGATTTTGGATTTCTTCAATCAAGTTCCTAATTTCCCATCAAACTTCAATAATTATGTAATGAAGCCCTTGATTTGATCAAATTAACTCCTTAAAATTGCAATTCGACCCAAAAACTTTAATTTCTTCCGATTAAAACCTAAATTGACTTTAAAAATCAATTTTTCTTATAGTTAAGCCCTCAATAAATTCAAATAAACATTGAAAAATTATAATTGAGTACTTGAACATCTAATTTTGAATTTTTCTTCTAAAATTGCATCTTCTTTACTAAAAGGACATTCATTAGTCAAAAATACACTGTTGAATTTTTCAATCTTACATATTTGATCTTCCTTAATTAGTATTCGACAATTTCCTGGGTGTTCTGGTACAGTTTTCTCAATAATATTTTTTTTTCTTCGTACATTTTTTTTATTTTCTCTTTTCCTGTTTTTTTGTTTATATAGAGTTCCAAAAATGAATAACAACAAACAAGATAATAATGAAGTTTAAGAAATAAAATAACATGATTAGTAGAGTAATTGGAATTTTATCAAAACATTCTAAATGTTATATTCTCTATAAGAGTTAACCCACTAACACCAACTAAAATTGAGAAGGCCTTTATATTAAGAGAGAATTTGATGTTGTAGTGTAAGGTACATTTCAAAAGTATTTTTGCTTGAATATATTTTTTAGATTATTATTTTTTTGACATCAGCATTTCAAAATTATCAGAAAACATTAAAAAAAACAGTTTAATATTTTTTTCAAGGTAAACACACTTTTAAAATTCACTTAAACGCGGTTTTAAATACAAAAACAAAAGATATCTAAATACACAAGATGTTATTTTATAATTTTTCATTATTTCCAATGTTGTTTTTTTATTTTACTTATCTTTCCTGCAGGTTAATTTCTATTTGTTTTTTCCTATACTGTTTTTTGTTGTTAGTATGATGTTTTTTAAGTTAGTTTAAGAATTGTTAAATTTTTAGAATATATCAAGATTTCCTATATATTTTTAAAAGTTACAATCTCTAGTTTCTTTCTTAATTCAAATAATCTCTTATGATAAAACCAGAAAGTATTCACTAAAAGGAAACAAACAAGAAAAAAAGAGTTGGAGAATGTATTTGGTAAGTGTTACTGAGATCGAAATACACAAATTTTAATCCAATAAATCATTATGACATGAGAATGAAGAATTTAAATGTATTTCTAAAATTCTTCATATTTTAGTTAACATCTAAAACACTATTCTATTAAGGGGGTATTTAGAATTATGGTGCAGAGTATTTTTTTAAAATAGTTTTTTTTTTAAAATACATCAAAACAAATGTTTTTTAGTTTTTTATTTATTTTTAATACTAGTGCATCAAAATTACTATAAAACACTTTTAAAAAGCATTTAAAAACAATTTGACCAAATTAACTTTTTAAAATTGCAATTCAATCCACAAACTTCAATTTCTTCCGATTAAAGCCTAAATTGACTTTAAAAATAAATGTTTTTTATATTTAAGCCCTCAATAAATTCAAATAAACCTTGAAAAATTATAATTGAGTACTTAAACATCTAATTTTGAATTTTTCTTGTCAAATTGAATTTCCTTTACTAAAAGGGCCTTCATTAGTAAAAAATACACTGTTGAATTTTTCAATCTTGTATATTTGATCTTTCTTAATTAGTCTTCGATAATTTCTTGGGTGTTATGGTATACTCTTCTCACTAATATTTGTTTTTCTTCCTATATTTTTTTATTTTCTCTTTTCTTATTTTTTATTTATATAGAGTTCCAAAAATGAATAACAACAAACAAGATAATAATGAAGTTTAAGAAATAAAATAACGTGATTAGTAGAGCAATTGGAATTTTATCAAAACATTCTAAATGTCATATTCTCTATAAGAGTTAGCCCACCAACACCAACAAAAATTGAGAAGGCCTTTATATTAAGAGAGAATTTGATGTTGTAGTGTAAGGTATATTTCAAAAGTGTTTTTGCTTGAATATATTTTTTAGATTATTATTTTTTTGACATCAGCACATCAAAACTATTAGAAAACATAAAAAAAAAAACAGTTTAATGTTTTTTGAAGGTAAACACACTTTTAAAATTCACTTAAACGCAGTTTCAAATACAAAAACAAAAGATATCTCAATACACAAGATGTTGTTTTTTTTTATTTTACTTATCTTTCCAGGTTAATTTCTATTTGTTTTTTCCTATACTGTCTCTATAGTTTTTGTTGCTATGTAAAAGGTTTGTATGATGTTTTTTTAAGTTAGTTTAAGAATTGTTAAAGTTTTAGAATATATCAAGATTTCCTATATATTTTTAAAAGTCACAATCTCTAGTTTCTTTCTTAATTCAAATAATCTCTTATGAAAAAACCAAAAAGTATTCACTAAAAGGAAACAAACAAGAAAAAAAAAAGTTGGAGAATGTATTTGGTAAGTGTTACTAAGGTCTGAATACATAGATTTTAATCCAATAAATCATTATGACATGAGAATGAAGAATTTAAATGTATTTCTAAAATTCTCCATATTTTAGTTAACATCTAAAACACTACTCTATTAAGGGAGTATTTAGGATTATGGTGCAAAGTATTTTTTTAAAAAGCTTTTTTAATACATCAAAATAAATGTTTTTAGTTTTTTATTTATTTTTAATACCATCACATCAAAATCACTATAAAACACTAAAAAAATCAATTTAATACATTTGTAAATCAAAAACACTTTTAAAAAGCATCTAAAAACATAAGTTAAAACACATATTGATGAAAAAAAATTCAAAATAATGAACTATTTAATTCTATTTCGAATAGTTTTTATTATTATTATATTAAATGAATGAATTATATTTCCATGTACTAAAGATCAACAAGAATGGGAAATATTTTAAAAGAAGTATAAAAAAAGAAACATAAGATAAAATTGAGAAAGGGGAGAGATGTTCTCCTTTATTATATATAAACAAATCCGTTGTTCAAAATAAAAAATAAAAACTCCTGGGAGGCACAAAGAAATGGGGCTCGAAATGGCCATATGACAGATGTTCGGCCCGTATTTGTAGGCCCACAACTTGGTGAAGTTAGTTATTTGGGTTTTAAGTCCTAAGGTTTTGTAGGCCCAATATATAAGGGTTGACTAAAATGATCGTGGGTCAGGCTAACTAGGCCTGAGCAAGAAACTATTTCCTTTTGCTTTAACTTAACTTGGAAAATCCTGCAAAGGCCCATGGCTGACAACCTTAAAATTATCAAAGTCAAAACTCCAAAAGTAAACTGGTTTCAACTTGAACACAACATGGTTACGAGCCTAGTTATAAAACTGCTACGTTTGTTGTACATTAATTTTTGTGTTTGGGGTGGAATAAATGCAATAAGATATTTGATAATAAATTAAATTGTGTTTTATATTGTTGGATCTATTAAAAAATTAAGTTTGAAATACAGTTTTTACATGATTTTTTAACTGAGTTTTGTAAAACCCTGTTTGTTTTTGCGTTTTAAAAGCATTTTTGAAAAAATTTAAGAATTTTTTATTTTTTTCTTTGCTTCGGTTGCCATTAACTTATTTGTGGAGGGGACATTAAGATGCTTGACCATCCCGCACCCAGGATGATCAAATGTAAAGGAAGGTGGAAAAAATAACAACCCTTAAGGGTCAATAATTTAATGACAAAGGATAAAACCAAATAAAAAATCAATTTAAAAAAATCAAGTCAATCCATGTTAACCCGACTAATTTGAAATCCAAAATATGAAATGAGGATAATCTCACAAAAAAAATTAAATAAATCACAAAGTTTAAGGCTTAATAAGTCAAAGTCAAATAAAAAAATTCTAAAAAGGATTTAAAAAAAATACTGAACTTGAACTAGGTAAATTATTGAAATTAGTGGACCGGGTTATGAGAATGAGACTATCATGTAAGAGGCCGACATAAAAAAAATTACAAAGTAAAATTCTCAATTATATAAAAAAATAATAAACAATGAGGACTGAATTTTGCACCAAAAATAATTGAAAGAAACTAATTAGGGATTAAATTGAAAAAAAATAAATGAAGAAAATGATAGAAAAGGAGTAATGAAAAAAATGAGGAATAAAATTTGAAAAAAAAGAAATGAAATTCTAAAGGACAAAATAAAAAAAACACAAAAGATAAAAAAAATAGTAATTAAAAAATAAGAATCTACAAAAAATAAATTAAATTAAATGTGGAGAGAGGTGAAATTGAAAAAAATAAACTTCAAGAAGCATTAAAATTAAAGCAAATAGAAATCAAAAGAATATGGATCAAACCCATAACAAATACAGAGTGGAGGACACAACTAAATTTTTAAGAGCATGACACAAACACCAAGGCACAAGAGAGAGAAATGAATGGCAGGAGAAAAATATTCAACGCCGTCAAACCACTGCCCACCTTGCCAAACATGCCACCCCAACTACTGTGCCATAACCTTAAGCATTGAATGAGACGACTATCGGGTTTTTATACCACCTTAATTATCCTCATGTGCCTTTGGAATAACTCGGAAGACTCTAACGTGCGTGTAGTATATGTCAACGTATTTTATTGATTTATGAATATTTTAATAAGAAAAATTACAAAAAAAGGATTGGACACGTCATTATTACATGTCAACAACAATAGTGTAAGGACAAAAATATCCTTAGAGGTCATTCTGAAAATTTAAAAAATCAAAGGTTAAATATATAATTTTACTGTACAAAGACAAATACAAATAGATGGTTGTTGCTAACAGCGTTGTCAGATTCATGGACACTGTCTTTGTAAATTTGTAATGATATACAGCTGTTGTCACGACAAAAAGATGGTTGCTAGCAATGGTGCTAGAAATGTTGTCATTGAATCATTGAGTGTGTTGATCACTTGATCATCGTTGTCATGACAAATTAACACCGTTGTGAGCTTGAAACACTCCCAGCTGGTTGCTATATATTGATCCAACATAATCTTGATGAACTATATATATATACTATTATCTTTACGAAGTCCAAAAACTCTAAGTTAATTTCAAGTTATAAATAATACTCTATTAGTGCTGTCATATATAGAGCCGCATAAAAATTATGAAGAGATCATTTTTATATTTTTGTGGCCCTGTTTTGAATGACGACAGTCGCTAGCTTTAATGAGCTTTATTGTATATATTAATATGTGTGCAAAGTCGAGCATGACTCAAGCTTGAAAGAATAATTCAGCAAAACAAACCCTCTCCGGTTATTGTTGCATTTCTTGCTCTTTCAACATCTGAATTTCGGCTATGGAGGTTCAAATCTTATCTAGAAAACTGATAGCCCCTTCATCACCAACTCCACCGCACCTTCAAAACTTGAAAGTATCATGTTTTGACCAGCTTGCTCCTTCCATTTACTTACCATGCATTTTCTACTATCCAGCCGATGGTGAAAACAACGAAAAACGAAGCAAGGAAATGGAAAAATCATTAGCTGAAACCTTAAGCCTCTTTTACCCACTCGGGGGAAGATACATCAAGGAAGAATTCTCAGTTGAGTGTAATGACATGGGAGCAGAGTTTTTGGAAGCCAAAGTTGGTGGTTTCTTATCTCAGCTTCTCGAAAGAGAAGAGCGTGAGTCTGAAATGGCGAGTCATCTGGTTGCACCACTATTCCAAGCGGAGAACAGCCCTCTTGTGATAGTTCAATTCAACATGTTTGAATGTGGTGGACTGGCTATTGGTATATCCATCGCACACAGGATAGCTGATGCATTCACTATAGGTACATTCATCAATGCTTGGGCCACTGCTTGTCGAATTGGGAGTGAAAAGGTTCATTGTCGTCCAAGCTTCCAATTGGGTTCTCTCTTTCCACCCAAAGAAATATTGCCTTCGTCCAGTGGCACGGCTCCAGGAACGGACATCAAGATTATCAGGAGAAGGTTCGTGTTTGATGGCCATACTTTATCAAAACTGAAAGCACTTGCTAGGGGTGGTGATTCGGAACAGTTGGTGAAACACCATCCATCACGAGTAGAGGTCGTGACAGCACTTATATGGATGGCTCTCATAAGGGTAGCTCAAGCTAGACATGGCCACTTGAGGCCTTCCCTCCTCGGACTTACATTTAACATGCGAGGGAAGACAGCTATGACTACTCCGGACTATTCCTGTGGAAACTTTGTTAATTGGGCGAATGCGCAGTTTATGCCAGATGATGAGATCAAGATGGAGCTTCATCACTTCGTGAATCGGGTGCACGACGCCATAAGCACCACCACCCATGATTGTGCAAAAGCTTCAAATAGTGATGACATTTACTCTATGGTGTCCAGTAAGGCGAGGGAGGTGGGTGAAGCACTTGGGGAAGGCAATGTAGATACCTATATGTTCAGTTGCTGGTGTCGGTTCCCATGGTATGAAGCAGATTTTGGATGGGGAAAACCCTCTTGGGTGAGTAGCGTGGACGTACCAACTGGCATTGTTATGCTTATGGACACTAAAGATGGTGATGGAATTGAAGTATTTCTAGCCTTGGATGAAAGCAGCATGCTTACTCTTCAGCAAAATCTGGACAAAACTATTTCGTTCACTGGCTAGGAAGGCGCTATAAACAGCATCATCCAACAGGGTCTTGAAGAAGTTCAGGATGGTAATAAAGTGGCTCAATTCTATAATCTGAGTTGCTACAACAAATAAAAATATGTTCTTGCCTGTTCCATTTTGGTAATGTGTACTTGGTGCTTCATATTTTGGATTAATATATATCTCATGAATTTTGTTTCAAGTGTGTCGAGAAAATACTTTAAAAAGAAAGACAAATATTGTGTGATTACTCTTACCTTTCAGGCCATTTTAATGATTGGGTTAAAATTCAAAAAAAAAAAAAAACCTTCAGCCCATCATTGTAGCCCAAGACAATATCGTGTGTTGATACAAAGAAATGATATTTTTGATATTTTCAAACAAAAAAATCATTTAATCAGCCCATCATTCGGGCTCAAGATAGTTTAATTTGTATGAAAACAGTGAAATGATATTTTTTTCATTTTCAAACAATCATTTAACAAAATAATCTATTCCATGAAGTCCATTTGTTTTTATTATATTCTTCGAAGATAAATTGATATTTTTATATTTTACAAGCATAGTAAAATAATTAAAATATCATTCAAAATAAAAAATACATTAAAATTGTGGTGTAGGAGTTTTCCGATCTTTTACCGTTTTGATTACACGGTGTAATAATTATACCGCCTTTAAAAACAAAACAAAAAATCAAAACTAATATCCAAAGACATTTTTGTATTTTCAACATAGTTTTTTGGTTTTAATCAGAAGAGCAATTCAATCTTTTAACAAATATAAATATAATTAAAAAATTAAAAGTATTAGTGAGCAAAAGGTGTCTGCTCTTTTTAAACATCGCATGCAGTGTCTCCCCGCAAACACCACCTTCCACAATAGCATTGGAAGCGTCGTGTGTCCTTTTCTTGGTGATCATGCTTGTGTTTTTCATATAGGATATTCTTATGATTCTATTTCAAATATAGAACTTGTTTGTTTTAATGGTAAATTTACAAAATTAAATTTTTAATTTTTTTATTTAAAATTAATTTTTTTAGGTGTTTTTGAATTTTTTGATGTGATAATATTAAAAATAAATTTTAAAAAATAAAAAAATATATATAATTCTCATGTATTTCTGAGCTTTGAAAAATAACCGCCGCTACAACGACACACACTGCTACAGTAGGTGAAGGTAAAAATTGGATTTTTTTTTATTTAATTTCAAATGAATCCACGCTCCTTCAAGTAAGTTGTTTTTCATCCGAAGGCATTTTGAGCTATCCAATTGGGGCACTGCTTGCCTTCCTCCTTCCCTGAATCTCTGCTCCATTTCTCTCGAGATTCAAACCTGGAACCTGAAAAAGAAAATGCTCGCGTTCCAAACAGTGGGATTGTCCCTTTGGAGACACCTTCAAATAAATTTATTATTTTGAAAAATAGATTATTATAGATTTATCATTACCATTGTGGTAAAAATATTTATTTATTCACGAATAAAAAAAAATGTAAAGAGAAGGGGGTTTGACTCCCTGGACTTGAACTTCATATGTTGCTGTCTTGTTTTTCAGGATGTTAGAATTGTCTTGTTTGTATTGTTGCAAGAAATTAAACAAATTAAAAACGTTAATGTTGGGAATAACTGATCTGTATCGCAAGTTATAAGTTGCAGTCCAAGATAGAATCAGGAATCTATGTATGCTGTGAGCTTGTTTCAGGCAGTTTTTCCTAGTTTTCATAGTCTTCAACTGATCATTATGCAAAATAATAAAATGTGGTGCCTATTATGATCAAGAACGTATGATCTGGATAGCAAAATGTGCGAGATTCGAAGAATCTGATAAACTATGTATCAAACACTGTCTGCACTAGAACAAAATGAATAAGTCTTCCATAACAAGCAGAGAGAAAGCGGTGAGCAGTACCTTCAGTTACTCTTTCAAACATTATAAAGGCCCTGAGAAGATCCACTTTAAGTATAAGAAGGTGTGGCACCAACTCAACACATGTTCGGCAGAAGACTGTTCGCAAACTTCCTTTAGCAATTAGCATGCAAACCACTTGTGTATTGCTTTTATGCTTTCTACCTAAGCAAAAAACAAATCCAGCAATTCTTCAACAAAATACAGTGACAAGAGTAGAAAGAAATGCGAAGAAGCCTTGGATTGAATGGCATACAAGAAACTCAATACCATATATAGAATCTGGAAGTACTTTATGTAGAGATCTCCGATGAATGATGAAGAGCCAGTAGTGCCATAAATAAAGCATCAGTAGCCATTCTTTCCTCCTGCAAACAAACTGCCAAATATCTCAGGGTAAGGAAGGCAAACCTATAGTATTAAGAATGTGGAAGTGCAAATGCAGAACGCTCTGGTGCTTGTGGAAACAAACGACTATTTTGATTCATTTTAATTTCAACTGTGAAATGGCGTAAATATGCTGTGGATCAATATGGCTTTAACAAGAATACATGTCCTTGCTCACGAGTTCAAAGGAAAATATAGAAGCTTTATTGTTAGAATTTAATCAGCACAGAATTAAAAATCCTATTTCGTTCCAACTCATGACAACGGAGAAAAAAGAGAGAGAATGTATAATTGGAAGGAGATAAGCTACAAATTAACAAAGGGACACTACTTCTGATGCAGGCGGAATCTATAGCCTTCTCAATTGAAGTCTTTCAATCTTTTCTTCAGCATGTCCATTGATTTCTTCCGTGCACTTTGCTTAGTATTTCTGGTTGAGAGGCTACCAAAGATTCCATCATGGGAATCCTTGAATTTATCACAGATGCTGGCCACGTTTTTATAATCCAGAGCATCATAGTTTTTCTGCCTTATCACAGGATTCATGAAGTTCTCTGGCTGGCTGCTTGACAAAAGGTTAATCAACTGTCGTGCTTCTAACAAGCAGCCTCTAAAACTACCTTCTTTGTATATTTCACTCAGGCCGGTGCTATGAAACCTCTCATCAGCAAAATCCTCTATAATCTTCAAATCATTGTTGAGAGATAGGACTGCATTAGCATTGAACCTCCTTACGCTATCACTAAGAAATGCTCCGACAATGGAATTGGAAATGTGCTCGAGGGCACCACTCCCAACTTTGTGTAGAGCATCCAATGGAAGAATTTGTTGTGCAGTTGACAAAATAGTATCCAGGTAAATAACCGCCTCATTTATATAGTCATTCCCATTTTGTGGCGTTTCCTCTGAAGTCCAATTGATATTTTCTGTAATATTCATGAATTCATCTAACTTGGTGTTCACCAAATTCAGCAGAGCAAGATAAGCTGCATCCCTTGAAGTTTTCAGGACCACCTTGGCTGTCAAACTAGCTTGAGGCCTCTCAACTGATCGGATCGGGATTCCGCATAGTTGGGCTGCATGTCGAAGAAAAAAATCACAAGCTCTCTCAAGAACAGATATGTTTGCAGCAATCTGCATGGCTTGAGACACACCAACTGCACCCCCATGGATCGTGCTAAGCATCACTTCATTTAGCACATCAATCAAGAGCTTGTCCAAGTATTTTCTCACAATGTCATAAAAATTAGTATGCACCCCATAAGATAAGTAATCAACAGAACCTTTGATGAAAGATCTAACAATGCGGCAAGTATCAGGTACCATGGAGGAGAATGGTGCATAATATGGGAAAGCCGGCATTATATCTGAGGTTTGAAGATGAAAGGAGAGGACATTATTCTCATAATCAGCATCCTTTCTCATTACCATCTGCTCATAGGTGTCACTTCCAAGAGTATTGACAATTTGCTCATGACATTCTCCCAAAAGAAGCTCATGATACTTATCTCGGCTACGATCGACTACCTCGAGAATTTGGCCAACTTCATACCCATATTGTCTAAAAGTTTCCCCAAGAAGAGTGACATAATCCTTCACCAGCAGAAGATGAGTTGCAGAATCCATATGGGAAAACTGTTCCTCCAGAACAGATGTCATTTTAGCCACAGCCACTTCCCACATTGTCTCAACATGATTTGCTGACAAAAGATCCCCAGCAGTTCTTAAGACCCGATCCTCCACTATGAAGTAACCAGCAATTTGGGCCAAATATGTTTGGTAAGATTCAACAAATGGCTGAGTAGTAGAGATTTGCAAGTCTGAATTGAGTTGCAATAACCGATTCTTATAGTAGTATTCACGAAACTGCTCTTGGATTCCAAGGCAATCATGAATATGATACACCCGGAAAAGAGGAGTGAGATCAAACTTCACAACTGAATCTTCATCATTTTCCTCAACATCCAGAGTATATACAAAATCTCCTAACCCTGAAATGTTTTGTTCTTCGGCTTTTCTCTGATGTTCCAGCATTTCCTCATCTCTTTGACGAGCTGACAAAGTATGGCCTATTGCTGTCTGTCCAATATCCTTAGCAGAACTCCTCACTTGAACTAGCCATTCATTAAATTGACTGGTAACTTTCTTCTCAATATGCGATTTTATTACTGGAATTGTCTTCCCTATGGCCGTTTTAAGTGCCTTCACAGGGATGTTCTGCAAGTAAGTCCTCTCGATCAGATCCACTGTTTTCAACGCTGGGTAAAATTGGCTTTCCAACATGTGGTTGTTAGACTTCACACAGAGTTCCAAAACTTGTATGCATATCTTCGATGTTTTGATAGCTTCAGTCACATTCTTCTTAATCCAATAAGATTCAAGAAGCTCCTCAAGTTTGACCAAAAGAGCACTCCCAACTTCTTGCAATCGAAAATTCTCACTCGCAAGCTCACTTTTTAACTCTTCAGCATCAACCAATACACCACGAAGTTCATCAACTGCAAGAATGAATTCCTCGTAATGGCTCTTGCACAGCTCCTCGATTTCAACTTCCTTCTTCCTCACAACAGACTTGAGCTGATGAAACAGCGATTCAGGCCGCCCCATTTCAAATGCATGCCTGACAATTGGACCCAAATCCTCTCCATTGCCAATCAAAGTTGCAAGCACCAAGTCCTCTCCTCCATCCCCATTCTCTACAGCAGTTCTCCTCTTAGGCTTCGCATCCATTGCTTTTACCAAACACTGAAACAATCAAAACAAAACCACACTCATATAGCATCCGAAACTAAATTAAAAAATCCACAAAACTCCTTATCGACCATCTTAAACAACGAAGTAAAACAACACCTACAATAAATCACATCTAAAAAAATTTACGCTAATTATCCAAGTCTTTTCTTCAATAAACATTTTTGTATAAAGATTCAAACAGAAATAAATATTCAAAGACAGCACGAAATGCAAAACATCTAAAATAGAATGGGAAAAAAAATCTATGATTAATCAAATTTAATAAATTATAGCCAAATAAATCCATCAAACATAAAATTCATCAATTTAAAAACAAAGTGAAGATAAAAAACAAATCCCCATTTCAAAATTCACAACCAATCAACCAGATACAAAATGTGAACAAAACAAACAAACAAAAAAAATCCCCAGATAGAAAAAATGAAAACCCAGATACAAAATCAAACAAAGTTAAAAACTTGATACTTACAATGAGCTATTGAGAGGCCTTCCTTTTGGGCCGAATTTGCTCTCTTTCTGCTATGTAAAACAAGAAATGAAATGTGTTTTCCTTAGATTCTTCACTCGTTGAGCTGAAACAGCTGCTTTCAATGAAATCTGTGATCAATGAAGGTCCTGCTATTGTTAGTTTCAACTCATGTGAAAAATCATGTTTTGTTTTCTTTCTGTTGCCGTTTGTACCTTGTTCAATAACGAAATTGATATTTCCACTCCTTGGTTTGTTTAGATTCGTCCACGACATGGGATATGAGAATCTGTTTTGGTGTACACGCTAACTGTCATGCACCTTTTTTTTCATTGGCTAGTTGCTTGAACAGGTAACGTGGCAGTCAAATATTGATTAGAGTTTTATAAAGTATGTGATTAATAAATTATAGAGATATTAATATATTAATTTTTTTTTGGGATCTTTCAAATTTGATTTTTTTTTATTGAGAAGGATAAAAACATCAAAATGTTCGAAATTGAAGCCATAATATTCAAAATTTGTTGATTTATTCATTTTTTCTATTTATTCAGAAATTTTTTTTTGAATTTAAAAGATTATTTAAAAACAAAATTCATCATTTCTATTTTTTAAAATATTATATACTTTTTATGATATTTTATATCACCATTTCAGGTATAAAAAAATCCTCAAGAAAAAAATGTTTAGAATTTTAAGAAAACTTGTAAACATAATTCAGAAAAAAAAAAATTGTGCCTTCTAATAAATTTACATATCAATATTACTATTGTAAAGTAAAATAAGTGAGATTTCTAGTTAAAATTTCTCAAATTATAATTTATTACTAGTCAAATATTATTATCTTTTTATATTTATTAAAAGATTACTTTGCTACAAAGAACATCAAATATGCAAATATGCATAGCATATCCTAGCCCAAAAAGGCCAGCAAACTCCAATTTTATTTAATTTTGTTATTTTCGATATTTATTAAGCAAACCATACAAGGAAATACATAAATATTAAAACTCCACCTAATTTAATGAGTTGGTCTGAGAAAACAAGTGACTCTAAATTTAAGTCAGGATGAGTTTTAAGTTGAAAAAAAAAATATTAATTCATTAAAATTTGATTAATTTAATCAGGTTTTTAATAATTTGATTTATTCAATAAAATCATATTCAAACCCTTATATTTATTTGATAGTTTAATGACTTAAATCCTTTTTCAAATTAGATCTCGAGACGATCTAAGAACTATAATTCAATATAAAGTTTTTTTTTTCTTATTTCTATTTCAAGTCAGTGATGACCGTGACAGGTGGATTCTAATATTTTAGAAAAGGGAGTATAAATATTCTGACATTAAAACTGAAACTATGGAGAATAAATTAATTTATATCTCCACTACAGTAGCAACATTTTTTATTATTTATTAATGTGAATATCTAGGATAGTTTGCATACATCTCGATTAAAATATTATTTTAATATATTTTTAAGTAAAAGATACTTTAAAAAACAACCAGATTAAATAACTATAATTACACTTTAAAAAAGAAATTAAATTATATTATAGATTTTATATAGGTAGGAATTTATCATATCTATATTTGAATTAAAATTTAGGATGCTTGAGGGAAATCTTGTGATATTCAAAATAAAAAATTAAAATACGGTTATGAAATCGAGCTAACGATGAATAAATACAAAAAAAATTTAGAATCTGAAACAGACCCATTGTTTATTAAAATTGAACAAAATATTAATTTAACTAAACAGGAGATTTTAGTGAATCAGTTCACCTGTATTATTTTTTTTTAAAAAAATATTACTATTTAAATAAATATAATTAATTCAGTTAAATCTATGAATAGATAAAGATTAACTATAGTTTTAAAATTCCTTCAATAGGTTAATCTGGGATTTGACTGACCCGAGACTAAAACCATATCAGGTTTATAAAAAAATATAAATAGTTTAAAAATTCAGTTGGAATTTATTGACTTTTTTTTTATTTTTTACCAAAATACTGTTTTTTTAATTTATAAAAAAATAAAATTAATTTATAATCCGATCAAAACTAATTACCCAAACCTTGAGCCGCGTCTACAACAACTCAAGACACTTTTCTAGATCGGTTCTTAAACCGGATTTCACAACTATATAACACCGTCAAGAAATTATGTGGTGTATACAAGTCATGGCAACAAGTTACAGAGTCCAGGTGTCTCATGGCATCCATGAACGGATAAGAGTAAGCGCGGGATGGCCCCAACCCCATCCTTCAAAATCTGTCTCTCTCATTTCTCTTGAAGAATCCTTCAAAATGGCAACTGCTTCACTAACTCCAATTTTCTCATCTCCACTCAAAACATCAAGAACAACAACATTAACAACAACAACAGCGTCGTTGGACCAACATAGAAACCAGGTTGTTTTGAGGAGACAAATCTTGAAGGGACTGGTGTTGTCTCCATTAATCTTGATTAAAGCACCTCCAAGTTCAGAAGCTAGAGAGATTGAGGTTGGTTCTTACTTGCCACCTTCTCCAACGGACCCTTCTTTTGTTCTCTTCAAAGCCAGCCCAAAAGACACCCCTGCTCTTCGTGCAGGTACGTAGATTCTCATTTTCCAATTTATATTTGCATGCCTGTGTCCACTTACTCCACCATCTGCCTTTTAGTCCTAGCTAGTGAATTATATTTGATGACAATTAGCTTAGTTCATGGAGTCGCTTGGCATATTTCTTTTACGCGTGCTGCCTGAATCAATTTTTTCTTACATTTGAGATAGCTAGGTTTATTGGGGTTTCTTTTCTCTTTTTTTTTCATTTTTAAAGATTCAAGGAATTGAAGAAGCCCCAAATGTGACTAGGGTAAGCCCTAATAGAAGCATAGACCTTCTTGTTCCTTAGATGAAGCTTTGAAATATGTATATTTGGGTGATCTATAATTTCTATGAGGATGCTGAGGTTTCTAATGCTGGTGTTCCATGCTTGTGGGTTTTTTTTGTTTCCATTACTTCTTCTTTGTTGGGAGGAGGGGATGCGTGGAGCAATGTGGGTGCTCATGGAGATAGTTATCAAACCCGATCCAAGTGTCAGCAAAATCTTAGAATTGAGTAGGCGGAATCTCACCCGGGTTAGGCTAAATCAACGAGATCAGCTGAGTTCGTTATCGGTCATGTGAGTAACCAGTGGGGGGATGGTATTTGTAATTTGTCAGAGGTTTTCTGCATTAGACCTGTTTCTTATTAAAAAAAAATGTGAGGATGAGAAGAATTACAGTGTAAAGAGGATGATCTTTTTTTTTTGTCACAATTTAATGATATTTGAAATTTAGTTTCTTGCAGGAAATGTTCAGCCTTACCAGTTCATCCTCCCACCGAGTTGGAAGCAAACACGCGTAGCAAACATACTATCCGGTAATTACTGCCAACCTAAGTGTGCAGAGCCCTGGGTTGAGGTAAAGTTTGAAGATGAAAAGCAAGGAAAAGTCCAGGTGGTGGCTTCACCTTTGATTCGCCTGACTAACAAGCCTAATGCAACAATTGAAGAGATTGGAAACCCGGAGAAGTTGATTGCCTCTCTTGGCCCTTTTGTTACAGGAAACTCTTATGATCCTGATGAGCTCTTGGAAACAAAGATTGAAAAGTTTGGTGATCAGACGGTATCATCCTGTTAACTCATCCTGCAAATTGTTGCAATTCCTTTTGCATTTTCCCCATTTGTGCTACTGGCTCCAGTCTTCCTTTCCCTTTGCTTGACTAAAGAAACCTAAGCTATTATTAGTTAACAAAAATGGCAGTGTCATAGTAAAGCTTCTTCGATATTTTCTAATCTGCTGCTCTTTTTTTACGCTGAACTGTTCATGCTTTTCTTTGTAACATCATATCTTTCTTTGAAGAGGAAAAGGGAAAAAGTAATATATTTTTATTTTATTTTCTAGTCACCTCAAACTCGTCATTGTCTTTGCAGTATTACAAGTATATGCTTGAGACACCATTTGCTTTGACGGGGACGCACAATCTTGCAAAGGCAACAGCTAAAGGAAGCACTGTTGTGTTGTTTGTAGCAAGTGCAAATGATAAACAATGGCAAGCATCTGAGAAAACTCTAAAAGCCATTCTTGATTCCTTCCAAATTTAGTTACTTTCCTGATGAAAATAAGAGATTATTTTTTGTTCATTTTGACATTGGTTACTATGTTACATATGTAAACAATCCAATAAACCCTTCAAATGCCTTTGTTTATATGAGTTCTATATAATGTAATGTTTGATATTCAACAAATTGCTTGACTTACATTTGTAAACATGTTAATCCTCCAGTTTAAACAGGAAGTCTATTTCTTCGATCTGTGGAGGTTGACACAAGCCAATGTACATCAGCTGATGCTTGTCCCTCTTGCCTTTCTTGTGTATCTGATACTCCCAGCAGTCTAACCTGAATCCATTTCCACAATGTTCCAAATGGTGCATACAGTAGATCTCCCATTGAAATCAAGATGCAGAGCACGTAGAGGAATGGCTTGATGGTATCCGGGAAAAATATAGAGGCTAAGGATGCCGATGACAGCAAACCAAACAACACGATGCTGCACCTAACTGCAGTCACATAACGTTGGGACCATAAAAGTCTAACACAGGTCATCTCTCCTACCCAATAGGTCAAGCAATATGCTAGCAGACAACTAAGGCTAGTCCACATGGTTACAGGATTTGTATCGAATGGAGTGCAATCCTTGCCTTGATACATCAATTCAAGAAAAATGAGAAGGGCAGGCACAATAAAGGCAAAAATGTAATGGAATGAATTAGCAGTAGTAAACTGATTTTGCTGGAAGTAGTTTCTTGTGTTGAAAAATGCAATGTTGAATGAAACTTCTCTATGTGGAAGGAAGCTATGCAATTGCAATGAGTGGGATGAGGAGTGGCTTGTTCTTGCAATGTTGGCCATAGGATATACTGTGAGCTTGCTAAACGTGTGTTTCTTTGTTCTGCAGGTTTGGTAACTAGATTGGGTTCTACCGAAGTGTTTACTTGGGTGAACGTGTTGTGTCACAATGAGCTCTTTACTTCTGTTTTATAGGTCGAATCAGTTTCCAATTCATTAGTCTACCCTTTTTGTATTTGTATTTTAAAAATATTTTTGAAAAAAATTAATTTTTTTTATTTTAAATTAATATTTTTTGATATTTTTATATTATTTTGATACGTTAATGTTAAAAATAATTTTTTAAAAATAAAAATATTATTTTAATATATTTCTAAATAAAAAATATTTTAAAAAACATCTATAATTAAAAGACAATCTTGATGCTGAGACCACCAAAGACATGGGTGGTCACTTAACATAATGGCACTGGATTAGGTAAGTTTCATAGCAGCTTCCTATCCTTGTAGAAACTAAAACTCTACATTGATCAAAGAGGAAGTGGCATCTTTAAGACTCTAGGATTGCCTAGATAAATATGTCTATAACATGGAATCGTGGTGGATTGAGTGAATTTCTTTGACAATATATGCAGTTGTGTACGCATTAAAAACCTCAGCATAGACTTCTAGTGGGGAGCTTTGCCTACAAGGAAAAAAGTAGTCAATGGACCATCCAAGTACTCAGGTTTCAATTATGGTGGTCCGGTGACTACCATGGATTAGTGTTTCTCATAATACTAAAAAAACATTGACAAATAACCAGCTCTGGGCCCAACTAGACGGAGGGGGAAAAAAGCTTGTAATCTTCCTTTTATGATTTTTCTTGTATGGTTTTTTTGGTCCCTGGAGCACCCAAGATAGGTAGTCTTGTGAGTTGTGACGACCTCAGGTTTCAACTACGAAGAAAAATAGAAACCCAAGAGACTTCAGCAAAAAATAAAAATAAAAAATTGCCCTTGCAAAGGGATCAAGGGAGGTTCAGGTCCATGGAAATCATTGGTGAATTCTAAGCAACAAACCTGATCTTGAACCATTGGATTTAATGATTGTGAGCACCAAGGTCTTGGATGGTCTCTAAAAGACCACAGATCCAACTATAAAATAGAAGTCAAGGGATGTTTTGGAACATTACAAATCCACCCAATTTAATACTTGTCTTGACACAATATCAGAGCATATTTCTAAACCTAGCTAAATCTATCCTCCCCACTCCTAGCCTTTGCAAATGTTCTTCCCACAGAGACAAGTTTCATTGAACATTGCATTCATGACTGCGAAAAACTATGTCCAACAAGATCAGCTGAACACCCCAAATTCAACCCATGCTATTTTCACCTTCATCATGCCTGTCCTCCTCTGCTTTCTTGAGTTTATGTATCAAGGAAAGGACTATTCTCCATTTGATACACACCCCATTACTATGTGGATTGGCCTTACTTGTGTCATTGCTTACTGTGTGGTCTATGGAGTTGAAATATCCTGTGCCAAATATTTTAAGTCTCCAGTCTACGCCTCTGCAGTTCGTAGTGGCGCGATGTTGTTTGGTTCACTATCAGTAGCTTCTTTAGCCTCTATACTCTTTCCAGACTGTATGCAGCCAATCCTATATCTGCTGTGCACCTTATTTTCAATATGGGAGTTTCTATACAGCACCATTTGGAATACCATGGAGATGGACCCTGCACAACATAGGAGTGTCAGGCATACATCAGCTGATGCGCGTTGGCCCGTATGGAACTCCTCGGATCAAAGATATAGACTTCCACTTTGACACCATTTGTACTAGGGCACACAAATACATTTGAAGAAGATTTTTGAAAATATTAGGACAAGGAAACATTAGAGATGAATATCCAAATGAAACTCATCGATTGAAATGTGAGACTACTAATGTACATATGATCCAACAAAACCATGAGACTAAGAATACAGTCATTAATCGAGGCCTTTCATCCCTTTGTAATTCAATGATCTGTAGAATACCAAAATCCATGACAATTGCTAGAGCAGGAAGCCTTCAGTAGTGTCCATGCATGCCAGGAGTCTGTGAAGGGAGGGTAAAAGAAACAATTAAGTAGCACTTGGTTTACTTGATTTTTTCTGCTGTCTATTTTAGTCAAGAGTTTCAATACAAGTACTGTTCAAAAATAGAAACTATGTTAGAATTCCTCCTTGCATAGGATTCAAATGTCAGAAAATTCTACAGTAGTTTCCTCAAATCATCGGATTTGTGTGCCTATTTCCTCTAAGAAATCGGATTCAGTGTTGTTCAAAAATAGAAACTATCTTAGAATTCCTCATTACATAGGATTCAAATTTCAGAAAATTCCGCAGTAGTTTCCTCAAATCATCGGATTTGTGTACCTATTTCCTATAAGCTATCGGATTCAGTATGAAATTAGGATGACCCTCATACCTATAAAAGAAAACAGGACCCTACATCCCCACCAAAACCTAAACATCCAATTTAGTTTTCTTTCTTTCCTCTTTGGAGTTTTTCTGATTAAGCCCTAGTAGATAAGATCACTGATCATCAATGGAGCAACAGTTTCTGTCGTTGTTTGAGTCAGCAAAGACATCTGCAGATGCTGCAGTCACTTCTTCTTCGATGATTCCTGAAGTTCATCGATGCCTAGCCGCTCTGGGCCAACTCAAGAGGTTCCCTGTAATATCATCTAGGGTTCTTCTCTTCACTCCTGTCGCGAAACAGGTTGAATGTCTCACAAGACACCCTGTAAAGATGATCAAGACTGCTGCTTCTTGCTTGCTCTATACTTGGAGAAGAAAACTGTACGCAAGACACCCTACCATTGATGGAAAAACTCAGCTGACGAAGTCTGGCGGTGTGTCAAGGAACGGGACTCTCATTGTCAAGATGCGCGGAAGAATACTTGGAAGGGTTGAAGTTGGCCTGCCTATCAAGACTGTAAAGAATGAAGAGAAGAAAATAAAAGAGACGGAAACGGGTCTCAGCTGTTTCAAGAAACCGCCACTAGTACCTGCCAAGCAAACCAGAAAACCTGAGGAGAAGGTGAAAAATACAATAAGCTGTATCAAGAAACCACTACTTGCACCTGCCAAGAAAATCATAAAGCCAGCAGGGAAAGTGGAAAGTATCAAGAGCGGTTTCAAGAAACCACCACAAGCATCTGCCAAGGGCGTCACAGTGCAAGAGAAAGAAAAAAGTTCCAGTGGTTTCAAGAAACCACCACAAGCATCTGCCAAGGGCGTCACAGTGCAAGAGAAAGATAAAAGTTTCAGTGGTTTCAAGAAACTACCACAAGCATCTACTACGTGCGTCACAGCGCAAGAGAAAGTAAAAGGTTTTGGTAGTTTCAATAAGCCATCAAAAGAACCTGTCAAGTGCGATGATGCTTTACGAGGCAAGGTCCGATCCATTCTTGTGGAATCACTGACCAGAGTTGCCAAGGAAACTGAAGCAGGCTTGAGGAGAGCAGTAAGCTCGCGTGACCCAATATGTGTTGCTGCAGATGTTGAATCGGTAATGTTTCAGAAGATGGGGGCATTCAATGGCGCCAAGACAGTGAAGTACAGGTCTGTTCTGTTCAACTTGAAGGATCCAAAGAATCCAGATTTGAGAAGGAAAGTTCTTCTGGGACAGATTAAGCCAGAGAAACTTGTGACTATGACATCAGAAGAGATGGCAAGCAATCATAGGCAATTCGAGAATGCACAAATCCGGATGAAATCTTTGCTGAAGGAGAAGAAGAAAGCAGGACAAGAGTACAAATCTGTTGATCCTGTGGAATCTTGAGGCCTTTATAGCTTGTGATCTATATGTATGCAAGGTGCAATTAGTTTAACAACTGATGATGCTACTGTACAGTAAATTCAATTCAATTTAACAGTTTTTCATTGTTTCATGTGTTACTCAAATCTATGAAGTGTAAATTTTGTTTGTTTAGCATGTTATTAATAAAACAAATTCATCAATTTTTAGTCAATCCTGTGAAACAAAAACATTCTCCAAGCCAAGCTACTCTAGTTCCCCTACCCTACTACATGCAAATGCTCTTCTCCCAGAGACAGGTTTCATCAAACATTGCCTTCATGGCAGCAAGAAACTATGTCAAACAAGATCAAGTCACTGCCCTAAATTTAATCCTTGCCATTTTCACCTTTATCATGCCTGTCCTCCTCAACTTTCTTTAGTTGATGTATCAAGGCAAGGACTATTCTCCATTTGATAGACTTCCTATTACCATGTGGATTGTCTTACTTGATTACTGGCTTATTGCTTGGTCTATGGAATCAAAGTGGCCCGTGTCGGATATTTTCAGTCTCCAGTCTATGCCTCTGTCGTTCGTAGTAACGCAGAGTTGTTTTGTTCACTATCAATAGCATCTTTAGCTTCTATAATTTTTTCCAGAATGTATGCAGCCATTGTTATATGTTCTATGCACCTTACTTCCAGTGAAGGAGATACTGTACACCCCAGTTGACACTGCCAAGAAGATGAATTCAGGATAGACTAGTGAGACCATCAGATGATCAAAATAGGAATGTTAAGCAAACATGAGGATGCACATCGGCAGGTATCGAACTTCTCTAATCAAAGATATAGACTTCCCAGATGAGGCTATGGCATCATTTCTAACTTATAGTAAATCCATGCCTAATGAACAGAAATTTTTAACATTTCAGGATCAAGCAATTACGAAGAATATCATCATCTAGTCACAATCAAACTCGTTAATTACAACTACCAATGTACACGCACATGATCGTAACAGAACAGTGAGAATAAGAAAGTAGCCACTTAGGCCTTTAATCCCTTTATAGTTCAGTGATCTGCATAGCACCAGAATCAAAGAAAGTTACCAGGGCATGTAGCCCTGGCTAATCTAGATGTATGCTTAACATTGTCATCTCTTTGTTTCATCATCTTGTTTTGATAGTATAGTTTATTTAGATGAAAACAAAACTTCAAGAGGCTTAGGACTAGTAATTATTCCTTTGTAGGAATCACTCTTATTATCTCTTTCTTTTAAAATATTATGTCAGTCCAGTGACCAACACAGAATGAGACCAGGTCCATCATTAGACTACTCAGGCAAAATCCTTGCTTGCCCACAATCAAATGACAATCCACCCTTCAGGCAAAAAATTTAGATGGGATTTGCAGAAATATTTGCTATATGTGAGCATATATGATTATACTTGTTCGTTGCCCTATGAGCATTATTTTTCTTCTGTCTTAGAATCTGTGACTTCCAAAAATTTAAGACAAGTTCCCAATGCTTTACTTAATGAAGGGACGATTCTGATTCTGATTCTGATTCTGATTCTGTTGTTTTGCATTTTCCTTTTGTATTTGTCTGAGACCACAACACTGATAATCTTAAATATGGAACTCATTTGTGTTTGGTTACTGTAGTAGGATAGAAAAAACAGATTCAGGATGGACAAAAACGTGTTTAATTATAAGAATAGAGGCAGAAATATAAAAATAAACGTTTCCGGGCAATTTTAAAGTAACTTTATGTCCTTTCAAAACATAAAAAACAAAGAAACTTCGTCTCTATTATGTCGAAACAGTAATCAAATATTGTGCACTTTTAAGACATCACCTAGGAATTGAGAGATAAACTGGTCTCCACTAGCACTTTTCCTATAAATAAATTGGTGCTTTCTCTGCATGTTAGATGTTTTTTAAAATGTTTTTATTTAAAAAAATATATAAATAATTTTTTATTATTATTTTTTAAAATTTATTTTTAACATCACCACTTCAAAACAATCCAAAAATACTAAAAAAATTTAAATTTTGATAAAAAACATATTAAAACTCACCAAGCATTTCTCCAATTCAAACCGAAGCATGGCGAGGGACACCTTATGACCACAATCAAAAAAAGAGTGACATAGAATAACATTTTCCATGGGTAAGACACTAACTGATGAAAATGAACAGAAACATGTTTTAAGCAATCATGTTTTTTACTGAATCTGTTTTGTGTGAAAACTTAAAGGTTATTTGTTAGCTGCACATTGGATCTCATTCTAGCTCTTACATTAATCATACATGCTCGAAATATTCTGGATAAGAAAGGAAAAGACCAGTACATGGAAAACATGTTTCCTCTTTACAGGTTTGTAACATGTTTCCTCTTTACAGGTCTATTTGAAGCATTCATGCTTCCTAATTTTACATGACCTTTGCTAATGAAGGGTATCAAGAATTAACAGAACACAACAGGAGATTTTCCTTTAGTACAGTCTTAGCTGTCTCTGTCGTTCATTCAAAACTTATTTAGCAAGTCATTTCCATACTTGTTTGCAGCCTGTTTGCGTTTGTTGTTCTGCATATGCTTATGTATGCTGCCAATATATACTTCTGGAGGCGGTACCGCATCAATTATTCCTTCATATTTGGCTTCAAACAAGGAACAGAACTGGGTTATAGAGAAGTTCTGCTGTTAGGCTTTGGTCTAGTAGTCTTGTCACTTGCCAGCGTGCTGGCAAACCTTGACATGGAAATCGATCCAAAGACAAATGATTGCCAAGCATTGACTGAACTTGTACCTCTAAGTTTGGTTGTGGTTAGACTATTAAAGCTATTCAAAATACTTCCCCTACCAAATTTCAAAATATATCTGCTCTAAACAATTCCTTTTTTCCCTGGTCTTTTCAGCTTGTAGTTATCATCATATTCCTCTGCCCAATCAACATTTTATACCGATCAAGTCGCTTCTTCCTTATCCCATGTTTGTTTCGCTGCATCTTCGCTCCTATGTACAAGGTGAAAAATGTAGTCAGGCTTATACTAGAATAAAATATATAAATGGGATCAACCTATTGACCTGTGATATCTGTTTTTCGATTACAGGTCAGTTTTCAAGATTCCTTCTTAACAGATCAGTTAACCAGGTTTGTATATAAACCAGGGCTATATATGCCTTCAATCATCACACAAATACTGTTGCTTTGTTATTGAGCATCCATCATTATTTAATTGTAGGTGCAAGCCCTTAGAAGCTTGGAGTTCTACATATGCTATTATGGCTGGGGAGACAATAAACTGAGACAAAATACCTGCAAAACCAATGATGTATACAACACTTCCTATTTCATTGTTGCTGTCATTCCTTATTGGTCTCGTCTTCTTCAGGTGTGTAACTTGAATTTTCTGCGATACTAAGAGTTGTTCAAAATTTCCAACTGCTTTAAAGACTCGTTACTTCTTAAGTTAGGCCTTGACACTTGACACATACAATTACAAATTTTTCAGTGTCTTCGACGCCTCTAAGAAGCGAAGAACAAGATGCAAAGATATAATGAGCTTAAATATTCTGCGAACTTGTTGCCATATGCACAAGGACTGCATACAGTCTTAAAAAAAGGACTTGGCTGGAAATATTAGCCTCGGTTTCTTCAGTAATTGCAGCTCTATATGGTACATATTGGGACCTAGTCATGGACTGGGGACTTTTGCAATCTCAGTCGAAGAACTGGTTTCTGAGAGACAAACTCCTAATCCCTTACAGGAGTGTATATTTTGGAGCAATGGTGAGTAAGAAAAACACATGACAAATCAGAATTATCTTACTAGCACTTGTAGCACAAAACTGAAACTGTGGGACTCGTATGAAATGAAAAAAAAATGTAAACCAGGTTTCAAATTATATTCATCAGCTCCAGAACAAGTCCTGACCAACTCTCATGATGTCGGTAATGCAGGTCTTGAATGTATTGCTGAGATTTGCCTGGTTGCAAACTGTCTTGAATTTCCGACTGCCTTTCCTACACAGGCAATCCTTAGTTGCAATTGTAGCTAACCTCGAGATTATTGGCCGTGGAATATGAAATTTTTTCAGGTTTGACTGATTTCAGAATTCTCAATTTCATAATAGATTGAGAGTTTTGTGGATGATCTAGACAATTGCATTGCTGATAGTTGATTCTATTCACATTATGTTTGATAGGCCAGGTTGGAGAATGAACACTTACACAACGTTGGCAAGTATCGTGCATTCAAGGCTGTACCTCTACCATTTGAATACAGCATGAGACAAGAAAAGCATGAGCTGGTTATTGCATCAGAACAAAACGCATAGACAGTTTAACATCTTATATTTGCAAAAATACAAGAGGTTGTCCAAGAACAAATCAGTGAGAAAGAAAATGCCGTGTGTGTGTAATACATGACAATTCAACATCTTTATTTGCATAATGTAAGCCAGGGACACTAGGGCTAGCTACCGAAGTATTTATGGAAGAGTTTCTGATTCAAAACTCCTGCTTCAGTTCACTAGTTCAGGACTAGAGCTCAGATGTTGGAATAACAAGACAAGAATAGTAACTTATTTGATGTTTTCTAAACTAAATGCAAGACAAGAAAAACGTAAGACTTTAACCACAAGAACAGTAAATATGGCTCCTGGGATTTGCCAGAACTCAACAATATTGGGCCCTGGAAAAAGGAAGAGCAAATAAGTAAATGCATTGCCAGAGAACATAGAAACCAATTTGTTCGTGTTTTTCAAAAATAGTTAAGACTTTTATATTGGTTTCCTTAAAAAACAATCGGATTTTAGGATTCCATAAAAGAATCATCATTCTATAAGGATTTATAGAGTCTTAAACTTCCACGTTGGTTTCCTCTAATCAATCGGATTCAGGATCATAGTAGGATTGACCATAGCTAGTTGATAAGATCTTAACCCTTTTTTTTCTTGCTCTTTAGATTAAGTCATTAAGCCCATGCTAGTTGATAAGATCGGTTAGGAATGGAGAAGCAGTTCCTATTGCTGCTTGAGTCTGCTAAGAAATCTGCAAATGCTGTGGCCACTTCCACTTCAATGTCTCCTGAAGTTTGTCAATGCCTAGATATCTGCTTTGGACCAGCTTAATAGGTTCCCCGTAGTATCATCTAGGGTTCTTGTCTCCACTCTTGTTGCAAAAAGAGGTTCATTATCTCACAAAACACCACGTAGAGCTGAAAAGGACTATTGGTTCTTGCTTGCTCGATACTTTGGGTAGGAAACTGTACCCAAGACACCCTGCCATTGATGGTACAATTCAAACAAAAAAATCAGGTAATGGGTGATGGAGGTTGTTCTGATCAAGTGAGATACGGATGTGCCACAACTAGGATGCGTAGATAATTTTGCATGGATATTTATGGACGGATGGAATAAAGTTAAGCTCAAGAAAAGGCTTGGATTGAATAGAATAATCGTCCGGACAAGAAAACCTAAAACTTCGATGGTACAATTCGGACAATAAATTAAATCAAGTGACGGATGATATAGATAGAAGGTTCTAATAAATGAGAAATGAATGTGCCACAACTAGATTGTGTAGATAATCTTGTAAGGATATTTATGAATTAATGGGATAATGTTAAATTTAAAAAAAAAATTAGTGATAACCTGATAAAAATATATATATAATTTTTAATCTAACCGTTAAATGACACCAAGAGATTTTATAATTTTAGTTATATAAGGTTGACTTGTTATAATCATTTGAGGTTTGAAATACCTATAAATTAGATCTGAAAGATATTTTTTAGGTTAATTTTCTTTTTAGTTTTGGATTTTCTAGTTTGTTGAGGTAGAGTTTTAGATTTATTAAAAAAAAATTAAATTTATTAGAGACAAAACACTCGAAGAAAAAACATTCAATAACAAAATTGTTTTCTTAATAATGACCCTGTTCAATCAACATTCAGTCTTACTTGTGTTTGTTGTCTTTTTGTGCAAGAACTAGGGCTCTTATTGTCAGCATACACGGAAGAGTAGTAGGAAGGATCAAAGTTGAGGTGCCAATCAAGACTATAAAGATTGCAGACAAGAAAATAAAAGACGAGAAAGAAAAAGGTTTCAGCTCTTTCAAGAAACCTCCACAAGCAGGTCCTGAATGCATTGCTGAGATTTGCCTGATTGTAAACTGTCCTGAACTTCCAAGTGTCTTTCGTACATAGACAGTCCTTAATTGCAATTGTAGCTTGGCCTCGAGTTTATTTGCCGCTGGACATGGAATTTTTTCGCAGGTCCCACTGATTTCATTTAAAACGTTCATAAAATTGCCATTTTCAGACAAATTTTGAGTTTTGCAGATGATCTAGGGATCACATTGCTGATAGTTAAGTTCGTCCACATTCTGTTTGATTCACCAGGTTGGAGAATGAATATTTGAACAACGTTGGCAAGTATCGTGCATTCAAGTCTGTACCTCTACCTTTTAACTATAATGTAGGCGAAGCCAAGCATGATTTGATCATTGAATCTGAACAAAATCAAGGCCACGGGAAGTTGTTCAAGAACAAACCACTAACAAAGAATCTGCCCTGTGTATGTATGTTCAATACATGAAAATTTTAACGTCTTATATTTCCATTATTTTAGTGTCCTTGCTAGTTGCTGTTGAAATAATTCATGGAAGGGTGTCCAATTCAAAACCATAGTTGCCCGACTCTGGGTCATACAAGTTATCATGTCAACAGCAAGGTTAATCGTTTGTGATTTTATTCGGTATAAAAATAAAAATTATTATATTAATTTAATTAAGTTTGAAACAGATTGATTAAGTCAACTAAATTTTATTAAGACAATGTTTTTTTCAATTCAACTTATAACCTGACCCATATAAGTTTCGGGTCATAAGTTTTTCAAGTCAATTTATCGAGTCGGATTTAACAGGTATGTTCGAAGCTCTCACTAGTTAAAGATTAGAGTTTAAGAGTGTGTTTATTTTTAGGTAACTTTTGTGGTTATGGTTTTAAAAAGTAAATTTTAAAAAAGTATAATTAGTTGTGGTTAGTTGGATTTAGATATGTATTTGTTAAAAATTATGGTTAAAGTTTATGTGTAGAAAAAAATATTACGAAACTCAGTTAAAAAAACATATAAAAACTGCTTCACAAAAACTGTGTTTCAAACTCTTTTTTTTTTTTGTGGGCTCCATAATATAAAATGTAGTTTTTTTTGTTACCAAACACTTTACTGTGTTTGTTTCATCGCAAACGCAAAAACCGGAAAAACCAGCATAAAAGTTGGAATATAAGACAAAGTATAGTGGTTCCTGGGATTTGCTAGAACTCGACAATCTTACATGTTTTACATAAGAATTCCTCATTGTATCAAATAGTAATTTTTTTCTAAATTGGTTCCATAAAAATAAAAGAATCTTCATTCTATGATGATTTATAGTTTTGAAGGATCAAACCAGGATGGACCCTTCAAAATTTATAAGAAAAGTAAAAAAAACAGGACTTAATTTTGGAGAATCCAAAAACAAAACGATAATGATAATTTGGGGCACACATAAGAAGAGATGGCAAGCATATCAAAGGGAACACAAGAATGAGCAAATCAGGATGAATAAGAGTGATTCACAAACCAATTGAAGGTGTTACAAGATTGTGGATCGGATTCTCAACCATTTATAAGAACAGTACAGTCATGATAAGTAAATGTTAGTGATAATAAATAAGTTTAAGAGTACACAAGGAGGTTAAAGTGGGATACTAATAATGGTATTCTCCTGTTTACAAAACTGGGAGCTGAAGTTGGGTAAAGTCTAAAATAATCCCAACTGCTTTCCATCCTCAAGTTGTCACCAGGTGTAGGAGAGGACCAGCGCTCGGAAGCACGCATGAATAAGTTACATATTTTATGCTGTCTAAGAGCACCACGACAAAAATCCGAGAAAGTGACTTCGGGGTGATCACGCCATCAACCTCCCTGTCGCTGGACTCTCTGGGATCAACGAGGACAGAGACAACCATTGGAGAAACCGATTTATTGCCATGAAAGTTCTCTTTCTGGGTGTTCCTTCCAACATGTTCTCCAGTAATATTGAGATCAGATCCCGGAAGAGGAATTGGCAGGCCACGGAGGATCCTTCTATTGTTCCCCTTCTTGAGGTGAGTAGAATTATTCTGTTGGCGCTCTGCTGTCATATTGGCAACTGAGGAAGCAGGAACTATGGCTCCTGGTGCAGGTGAGACATCAAACTGGAAAACTTCAGTGCACATACCATGACTCAACAATGGCCCTGAAAAGAAGAAAATAAAGCAACCGCTGTTAACAAGTACTAGAGAAGCCAAAAAAAAGAGTAAAAAACTGCCAGTTACTCAGGTCCCTGATGTGTAAATAAATAAACATTCAAGGACATGGAAAAACAAATCTAGGAGAATGAATTGTTTGAACACAGAATTAAGCACAGAGCATATATATATATGTATGTATATATATACACACACACCATCCAGAAAATTGTTAAAAAAGGAAATAAACAATCCAAAATCTACAAGTTGTAACTAAAAGGCAGAGCATAGGTGCAGTAATTAAAAACTTAATCCCACAATCCAGATTTCAGTTAATCAGACAATGGAATGGCAAATGCATTTCCTTTAGAGCTCACAAGTTTCCAGTATTTCCATACACCCATTCTGTCTCAAATTCCTCGTCTTCTATTCAACTCAGCATCTGCCAGTACTCCAGCTGATCCTCTGTTAGTGTCCATTTTTTTATGTTTGAATTCTTTTTGATGAGCGAGACTCTATTGGTCTTTACAAACTTAAAGACAAATAAAACCATAAATGATGTTGAAAATCCATAAACCACCTACACTAGGTTTGATTCATTGCTCAGCACATGATAAACTATACTGAAAGAACAATGAAAAGAAACATCAACCAGGATGCCATGGATGAATATAAATTTTAAATTTCAATGGACAGTTTATATATGAAAGCATAAAATATAGCAACTTATATGCATGCATGAAATGTATAAAATGCATGACAAGGCATAATAATTACCTGCAAGGCCTTCACGGAACCACTGCTGCAGTTTACCTTTAGCTGCGGATGACTTCAAATTGTCCTTTGACGTGTCAGCAGATCCGGAATCAAGTGCCTTCTGTCGCTCGGTATGAGTTCTATACACATGAGAATGTCTCCCTCTATTATTACCAACACCAGGAATAGCCAGTGCCGTCTCCTTTGTGATATTCACTTCAGGACTCTCGTGAGAGGCCATAGGTCTCTCGCTTGCCAGAACAGAATGAATTATCAAGTTTCCATCTATCTTCACAAGCTTATCATTTCTTGGTACGTACAAGGACGCAACGAGGTGTTCACTAGCATTACCAAACTGACCAAATTCATCGGATCCAGGTAAACGCTCAGAAGCTCCTTTATTTGCAGAATCATGCTCCAGACAGCCATTATGACCTCTCTCACAATGTCTTCTATAATTAGAATACCCAACACCGACCTTCTCATGCGACCCATTTGTGTGCCCATCAACAATCAAAACCCTTCCTTTATGCTGATCAAAAATCTTCTCACTAACAAAACCAAGCCCACCCATCCCACCCTCTCTGACTCCTCCAAACTTAACATCCACGATCGGAACCAAACAACGGAACAACAAAATAAAAAACAAGAAACCAAACAAACTAACACTGGCAACCTTCTTAGTTTTCCCCTCCCCTTTCTTACTCTCAACCTTCTTAGGCTTTGCCACTGGCACAGTCTGTTGTGGCTTCAACCTAGGAATAGGAACCAATGGCACTTGAGACCCTTGTGGCTTAACAACATAAGGTGCACACGGCACCCAGGGATAAGGCGCCATGGGCGCATACATTGGTGGCGGACATGCACCGTTTCCACTCAATTGTTGTCGTAAAGTGGCATTTTCAGCCATAAAATAGGAAACTTTACCATTCAATTGAGCTATCGTGGAATGCATCATTCTCACCTTATCTTCTAATTCCTCAACATAATGCTTCTTTCTTTGCCTAGACAACTGTGCACTTTCACGATTCCTCATTAACCTCGCCTTCCTCCTGTCCTCTTCTCCACTCAAACTCGCACTCCCGCTAACATTAACACTCACATTCTCACTCTCCGCTTTCCGGGACTTCAAGTTCCGCATAATCTCTCCATTTTCTTCATCACCCATTTCTTTTTTCCTCTTAGCTACCGCAATTTTAGCACTTTTCCGCTTCTTCGCACTTTCAGTTTCAGTTTTCACAATTTTTTTATCAACAACAAAATTACAGGGATTAACATTCGTACCTGATTCCGGCGAACCAGCATTCAACACACCCGACCCGGAATTCCCAGACCCATGAGACGACACCGGACTCAAGACCGAGCTCCGATAATCAGAACCACCCGAATCACAACTCTCAGCCTCGGACGGCGACGGATTAAGATACTTATCAACCTCCAACCCGCCATGATCGCCACAAGTCCCGGGTCCATCCGAGTCGGTCGACTCCAAATTGACCGTATTAGAAGCAAAATCCCCAAAGCAACCTTCAAAGGGACCCGGTTGAAGATCTAGGTTACTATCGGGTTGACCCGGATCAGGGTTGACTTTGTTGTTGTTGGGGATTAAGAACTGTTCGTCCTCGTAAGGTAAGTAGAGGTCAGGGAGATCATCAAAGGTGATGTCAAAATCGGAAATATCGTCGAAATTAGAGGACAGATCTAGAACGTCAAAGTTGTCAGGATTTTGATCGAAAAAGAGAGGATCGAGGGGAGGGGTTGGGAGTTGGGAATTGAAGTCCTCCGCCATGTTCTCCGTCGACGTATTCGGATTCTGCGGCAGAGATGGTGGTGGTGGCGTCGGCGGAGGTGGGTGGTGGTCGAGGATGGGATCGGCCATTTTTTAGGGGTCGGGAACCAGGGGTCTGGGTTTGGGGTTTTTATAGCTTTTTTGTGTGGAATTTAATTTAATTTTGTTTCCACGTTGGGATAAGGAGAGTGGGATACACGCTCCTCTTATATTTTGGGAAATTATTAACTCGTGGTTATTTTGGATGACCAATTTTATAGGTATACCAACATTTCATTTTTCTCAATTGAGTATATGAAAGTTAGTCTTTTCCATTTTAATACAATCACTCTTTTGAAACTTACAATCGAGGACTTCCACGTGACTTTTGGCAATTGTTTTGTTTTCTACTAACATGTCCTTTGCCTTTAATTAAGAAAATAATAAATTGTTGGCACACCAACTTGAAACATTTGGGAAGTGCTACCATAGACGTTGTTTGATTCGATCCAAGATCTAACCCTACAAAATTTAGATCATTTGATTAAATACTATTTTTAAAATCATATTGTTTTGTTATTTTTTTTCTTGTGATTGATTTGGTAAGATATTAATCGGGTATGATCGAGTAAATTAGATCATTAAGATTTGATCGAATCAGTGTCTTGTCTTGTTCAACTAAAAACTCAACTCAAGATTGACTCTAGGTCCTAGATTTTTCGAGTCAACCGATTAGATTAGATCGGGTTTAACAACTATTGTACAAAGACCTCAACCTTTTCTCTTTGTTTTTGATGCTCTTATTTTCAATTGCATAATAAAGTACTTTTGACAAAAATCCATCATTTTTTTATATTTTTAATGAAGTAGTCGATGACTTTGATCAACCTTAAATAAGAAATCTACTAATATTTTGGCTATTCAATATCAAAATAAAAAAAAAAGAAAATATGTTAATATCATATATGTGTGATTAGTTTTGAATTTGCATAGAAAACATGTTATTGCAATTTTAAATTATATCATTTAAGGTTTAATTACTTTTAATGGCTAGTGGATTTGTTTGGATTGGAATTTAATGAGTTAGTAAGGTTTTTTATGTTAATACAATCATCAAAATATAAAATATAAAAGGTTTATCTAGAAGCCAATCAAGTTAATATTTATTTATTGATAGGCGTGAATTAAATTGATAATACTCTAATTATTAAAAGAATTGAAATGATTGGATTGGATTGGATTGTAGTAAAACGATAGGTTAAAATGCACTCTATTAGCAATAAACTCAATATTTTTCAATAAAAAATATTAAATGTTTTATTCTTTTATTTAATACCAAAACCTTATGTTATATCAATTTCAATGCAATATATGTTGTATTTGTTTGATTCAAACATTTACTTGAAGATGTCATTTACTTTTGATAATAAGTGATTTACGAGCATAACTAATCTTGTTAAATAAAACACATATATATTTAGTATTTGTCTGATATTATAATAAATTTTATATTTTAAAATATTTTTTTATCTAAAAACATTAAATTAATATGTTTTTAAGTGTTTTTCAATGATTTTGATATACTGATATTCAAAATAAAATATATTTTTTAAAAATTATTTTAAACTATGTTTATTATTTTAGTCTCCACACCCTACAAGAAAAAAGGGTATCTTCCACGTATTAAATTGCATGTGATTGTCACATAAATACTTGTAGCTTTGTTTACACTAATTGGCTTAACTTCTCCTACTAAATAATATAGCAATCTCACATTGATATGTGATTTATGATATTTTTCTATATTTTCTTGTGTAATAACATAATCATATGTTTTCCGATTATGGACAAGGTAAACTTATATAAATGTCATCAAAAGATTATCTATAATACTAATATTATGTTTCATCATTTTCCATGATCAACCATCAATTCCTTCTTACCTTTCGTTTCTCTCCTATATTTTCTTTATTATTCTATATTGTATCATTAAATGTCTGAAATTGAATTATTAAATGCAGAGAAATTAAACATATGAAAGTTGCATACTATTTACTCTGTGAAATTAATCCTCTTGAGGAGAGATATTGGAACAATTTTGTAAGGTAAAGGGTAACACTGGAGCTATTAAGAAGTTAAGGGACCAAATCAAAACCTTATTATAAAAAAATACGCTGAGTCCCGTATTTATAATTTGCCCTAAATTGCTCCAACCCGTCTTTGCAAAAGCGTGATCACACGCTCCAACTAATGCACTAATTTATATTCGTCCGTGCCTGCTTCTGTTAGAAAAGTCAAAGCCAATCCAAAGGCTAAAAGGGGGCGGCAAAAAAAAGCCGCTGACAGCGCGTGGAAATTCACGTGTTAGATAAAAGAAAATTGAGGGGCCCATGGAAAGAAGCTGATGGATTGATTTAATTCGTGCAATGTACGGAAGAGGAGAATGAGAGGCGCGCGTGGGATTTGTTTGTAACGTTTAGAACGATAAATTCTTTAGTAATCGCTCCCTCGGTGTCTGGAAACTTCTTTCTTTGTCATGGCAGACCACTTTCTTTTATGCGTTTAAGTTGTCGTTGAGTCCCGTTGCCGTTACGTAAAGCTTAATTTTACTCCTTTTTTTTTTTTTATATAAATATTAAATATCCAGAATATACTTAAGACTTTGCTGCCTGTTTCGGGTAATATAAAAAATATATAATTGTATTAAAAAATATAAAAAATATTATTTTTACTTTTATGTTATTAGATATTTAAAATGATAATTAAAAACTCAATTAGTATATCAGAATAAGTTAATTAACCACCATAAATATTAATAAATAAATAAAAAATATGACTTATTTGATCAAGCGGCCAGACAATAAATTAGTTGTCTAACTCAAATGATGATCATGTTAAAAAATACATCTGTCATCTTAGTCTTATTTAACTCTAACTTTAACTCTAACTTAAAAGTGAATACAAACAGCTGCCAAATGATTAAATTGAAAAAACAAAAAATAAGGGAGTGAAATGAAAAAAACAAAGACAAACTATATTGATCCAGATTAACACGTGAAATTTACAACCCGAATAATGGACACGACTATAATGACTTAACCCGAATGAATAATTTATCTTTCTTTTTCCTTCCCGCATTCTCTTTGAGTTAGACTTTTATTGAGTCTTAATTGACCACAAATCAGATTAAATCTATAAGCAAATAAAATAGTTATAAAAGAATTTAAGTTAAAACTTTACAAATATGTTATGCTATATTGATCCCAGTTAGCTTTAATCAACAAACAAAATTTAGAATCCAAGTCAAAACATGGTTCCAATCAGGCATAATTTTTTCAAGCTAAGCGATAAAAAAATAATGAAATTGTTTATTTATTTATTTGAAGTTAAATAAAAAAATCAATGATAACAAAGGGCTAAAATACATATTTTAAAAAAAATCCAATGTGAAAAATGCATTAAAAAAAGCTCTACATATTGCATCACAACCCATCAAATTAGAGATTTATGCCAAGGGTTGAATAGGGTCTAATAATGTTTTTTAATAAATTTATATTGCACATAAATAAAGACTAAAGAATAAAAAAAACCATCAAAAAGCCCAGATGCATGGATCTAATAGCCCAGCGCGTTTGGGCATATGGAAAAAAAAAGAGCATAGGTTGCACGTTTGAACCATATATTTTTTAAAAAAATTAAGAGGTGGGTGACCTTTCATCCGAATTTTTTATTTAAAAAATTAAATAAATTAGATGACATGTCTCCTGTTGAAGCAAACGATGTATCGCTTATCTACCTAAAATCTAGCCACCACAATGGTGCTTGAAAAATCGAGATAAAGGTATTTTCGCCCAAAGATTCTTTTTTTCAACTCATTTTAACCAAACAACATCTTATAAACACCTTCGCAACACCTAAAAATCAATTTATCAACCTAAGAAACTAAAAAACAACCCCAAAATATGAAATCAAACCAGGTTAGATTTTTCTTCCTTAACATTGATCTACTTTTTCAGGTAATATTAAGGTTTGAAACAACAATCATTCGACTCCTTTTATTAAATGGAACCCGTGGACACCGACAATAACCAATTTAATAGCCAGAATATTCAAAAACAACAACTTTCTCTTTATATATTGGAATCCAGCGAAAAGTCTTATCTCCTTAAAAAAACAGGGACTTTAAAACAATATAAATGAAGTTATGTATCAAAAATGAATTTAGAAAAAACACAAGAGACCAAGAAGGTCTAATTTTAAAAATGAAGGAATTTAAGTGTATTTTTTACGCAGACTTTAAACATTGATGCTTTTTCTAAGTTGGTCTCTTGTCTTTCAGTTTTGTCCCTGGCCAATAAAATAAATGCAATTAAGTGCTAACTTTGCAGCTAAAGGACAACTAAGAAACAAAAGAAGTTAAAAGCATCAAAGTAAAAAAATCAAAATCACATTGCTCTAGTCCACAATGCTTTATGGTTGTTTGAATGGTATTTGACATTGTTTAAAACACCCCTGCATTTTAGTATATTTAGTTATTTATTAGACTTAATTAGGTAATTGACTCGAGAAAAAAATATATGGGGTCAACTCAAATTAATATTTTTTTTATTAAAATGATATCATTTTATTTTTTTCTTAATGTTAATTCGACTGAGTTTAGACTGGATTTAACCACTTCAACCAAACTACTAAAAGCTTAATCACATTAATTAGGTTTTACTAATCTAGTGCTTGCGCTTCACTATGGATTTGTATTATTTTTCCAGTAAAACATTTAGGCATCACAAATATGTATTAAAAAAACATGAGAAATCTAATAACTCAAGTTATATTATTAACCAACTAAATAAGATGGCTTTATTTGAATCATATGAGAAATAAAAGAGGCAATGGTAGCAAACACAAAAATATATGTATAAAAAAATCAATCAAATAGAATAAAAAAATACACTGTCAACTTGAATTGAATGGTGAAATTAAAAAAAATAAGATTTTTATAAAATAATTAAAGGAAAAAAATAAAAAATCATAAAAATAAGGATCAAATTGAAAACACCAGTACATGATGAAAAAAAACTTGAACATGTAGAATTTTTCAACATGGTTTTTTACATAAAAATCATAAATGTAAATAAAAAAAATTATGTTCACATCCAATTAAATAAATCACGAACCATTGTGTAAATAAATGGGAAAAAAAATAATTAACAATAAAAAAACATAATTGAAAAAACGTAAGATACCAATATAGATTAAGATATTCAATATTGCAATATAGGTCATTTACCTAGCTGTGTTTAATGAATTTGTTTATAGAAATCAACTTGTAATAGAGATGACACACAGATAAAATTTATTAAATAAAATAAAAGAAAAAAACACTATGCAATGTTGCACATATTAAAAATATTATAAAAAATAAATATTTAATCTATATAAAAAATATAAAAAAAATACAAGTGAATCATACTAACCTATGAAAAAATTAAACGCACCCGACAATTGCTATGTTATTTTTTTTTATTATTTTAGTTATTTATTTTTCTATTCAATCCTCACCCCAGAAATGTATGAAATTTAAATCTAATTTTAGCTAAAAAAAATTTCTTAATTGTAAAAAAAAAATTCCAAGGCCAAATTAAATTTTTAGAAAAACTTCACTAGTCCACAATAAATTTTTAATTTTACATAGTCTTAAGCACATTATGCAACCTGGGCCATCTTATAGTCTCTTTGTCAGCGAATCCCAATTTACCATTTTGCAAGCAAAGCACACTGATACAGAATCGGAAACAAATCCCTAGTCAGCATCCCACGTCTCCATACTTGTTAAACCTAACCCAGACTCACGTGTTCATTTGGAAAACTCGTTATGTATTTAGTCAACATAAAAATACAAAACCATTTTAATAAAAAAAAATTGACCTTAGATCAATGACTCGTATATTTTTTATTTATATTATTAAATTAATTGAATTTATTAAATTCAGATGAAATTTTAATTTTTTTTATTTAAAAACACTTACATACCCGTGGTGTAGCGGATTTGATGCATATATGTCATTGAAGTTAATGACTTGGAGGCGGGTAGCATGTAGAACCGAATTCCGAGATAAACACGTAGATTCGGAGACGTAGACATATGCACTAAAAGCTTTATGCTCTGAAATATCATGGATTAAGTAATGCATTTTTTTTTGACATATTTAA
>Ga0325410_1000351_pt1 | contig 46864 bp, 35 predicted proteins | sample PopdelMetagenome_16_FD_206182 | JGI IMG/M metagenome (GOLD analysis project Ga0325410, IMG submission 206182) | Populus deltoides microbial communities from Bellville, Georgia, United States - Xylem-PdIQD-R3 | ecosystem: Host-associated > Plants > Phyllosphere > Stem > Wood/Secondary xylem...
TATTGCATTGGGGAAGAATCTTAAGCTTAACCCCAGGTATTATGGTCCTTAATTACCAAATTAGCGAAAAGATTGGGAACGTGGCTTATGAGTTAAGGTTACCGGAGGGAAGCTTAGTGCATCCTTACTTAAAAAGAAGATTGGAGACGAAGCAGTAATATCTTCTAGATTGCCGGTGTGAGATAAAGAAGGAAGAATGCAAATCGTTCTGGTAGCTGTGCTGGGTAGGAAATTGACGAGGAAAGGCAACTAGGCAGTGATAGTAGGTTTGATTCAGTGGTCCAATCTCTTTCCAGAAGATGCAATTTCCTAGGGAGGATCTTGAAGAACTTCAAAAGCAATTTCCAGAGTACAATACGCAGCTCATGGCTGGAATAAATGAGCGTTCTTGTGGATCAGAATGCATTTAAGGAGGGAGTATTGTTACAGCTTCATTGTTACAGTTTCAGTGACGGTTCAAATGCTAGCTGGCAGTCGACATTGATACACGTGTTAAGAAGTTGTTAGAGTTCGTTAGCAACAGAATAAATCATGTAATGCATGTTAGAGGAGTGTATAACTGCTGTCATATAATAAAGTGACATAATCTTTTAAACTTAATGGGATTGTGTAGGCGTCGGCGTCATCCCCATATATAACATCGGTAACTCCAGCAAGGTTAACAATATGTCGAAGGAGAAGCATTGAAGCATTAGGTGGCCTCACGCAATCTTCATTGATTTCCTTCCATCCATTTACGACCATCTTTTGTATCTCTTCAATTGCTTTCTTGTCCGAGACTCATGATAGGAAATAGGCTTCATCAAAAAAAATTCTAATTAGAAAAAAAACTAAAATAAAAAATTAGAGTTAACTCGTCAAACTCTATTGAAATAAATAGTGTTTAGTGAAATTCAATCTCTAATAAACTATATATTAAAATATGAAATTAAAATATATATATATATATATATATTTTAAAAAATATTATTAAAATAAATAATGTTTTGTAAGATAATGTATAGTAAAATAACCGCCTGTTTAAGTTTATCGTTAATATTGTTGAACTATACGAGTTAACTGAAAGATAGAATTTGTGAATACTTTTCATAATAGGTTCTATATTTATATGGTAAATGCGAATTCAATTATCAATGTATCTAATAATTTATTTATTTTTTAGGGATTTAAATATCATACCTCATGGCCCACCATGTCAAATGGTGGGACATGGCCTTCATCTGCCCCCTGCGCCTCCACTTGGTAGCCTCTCGCCAATAATTCTTTGAACTAATAGCATACAAATAAAAAAGAATGTATTTTGCTAAAAATAGAAAAAGAATGCATGAACCTGGAGAAATATTCTTACTGCCTCCTTCTCGTAATATGAGGCATAGGATCGTCCTTGCTCTCCCATATCACTGTCAGTTTCACTGAAAAGATTCAGAAGAGCTCTGTAAAGAACTTTCAAGTACTCGGCGGGTAGTTGATCGATGGCATCCATGCAGCATCTGAAATTGAGACAGAAAATCACATATCATTTCTTGAACATCTTTGTACGATTTAGAAGAGAAAGGCTATAAGGTAACTTAAAAATCACAGTGGATGTCCATATCCAGTGTTTTTGTTCTTCATAAAAGGTAACCCAGTCTCTCCTCTTCCATTCTTTCGACACACCCTCCATGTGTTCGACTAAATGACCATTAGAGAATCAAAACTTTTCTTTTTTTATTTCTTCCTACCTGCCAACGTCCTACCCTCAAACCGCTCAAACCTCAACCAGCTTCTGTTAATATCCTTTAATCTTAGCCATCACAACCTTTACAAAAGCTTAGAACCATCTTTAAAATTCCAGCTCTTCTTCGTCTTCTTCTTTTTAAAGCCTACTATCTACAGCCTACTATCTAAAGCATTCAAAAGAACCCACCCATATCCCTCTCTAATCCTTTCCAATACCATCACACAACGACTCATAACCCAGAAATGGCTCTCAAATTCTACTTTGAACGATCACATAGCTGACCTATAGAGATTTGAAGAAGGAATTTCAGAAACATGGACAAGTGATTGCCCTTTTTCTCTCCAGAAGGAAAACAGCAGATTGGAGGGTGTAGCAGATTGGAGTAATTAGTAAGTCCGGCTTATTATTGAGTAAAGATACTTTAATGATGTTTTTTTAGAGCAGCAAATTTATACATATAAAAAGTGAGATGTTTGTAGAAAAGAAATATTTTTTTATAGCATTTTTTAAATGAATATAATGATTGTCCCACGTCACCCGCGCGGCATCAGTCGGTGATTTTCATTCCATGTCAACCCTGCAATTAGGAAGGACAGATGGCAGTCCTGTAAAATCACAAAAAAAAAAGAAAAGAAAGAAAGCATCAAGTGAAAAGTTTGATCAAACCTTATCATCAAGAAGAAAAATGAGAAGAACCTTACCATTAGAAAATTCTCAAAACAAGAGAACAAAGTTTAAACCCTGCCATCAGGAAGAACATACAGATTTTGGTTCTGGTTAAAGCGGATCGCCGAATGGGATCTCAGGTTAGCCCAACCACACACAGGATATTGGTTCTGGTTAAAAGGGATCGCCAGACTTGGTTCTGGTTAAAGGGGATCGCCGGACGGGATCTCAGGTTAGCCCAACCACTCAGATTTTGGTTCTGGTTAAAGGGGATCGCCGGACGGGATCTCAGGTTAGCCCAACCACACACAGGATATTGGTTCTGGTTAAAGGGGATCGACGGACGGGATCTTAGGTTAGCCCAACCACACAGATATTGGTTCTTGGTTAAAGGGGATCGCTGGACGGGATCTCAGGTTAGCCCAACCACGCAGATTTTGGTTCTGGTTAAAGGGGATCGCCGGACGGGATCTCAGGTTAGCCCAAGCACACACAGGATATTGGTTCTGGTTAAAAGGGATCGCCGGACGGGATCTTAGGTTAGCCCATCCACGCAGATTTTGGTTCTGGTTAAAGGGGATTGACAGACGGGATCTCAGGTTAGCCCAACCACGCAGACTTTGGTTATGGTTAAAGGGGATTGCTGGACGGGATCTCAGGTTAGCCCAACCACGCAGACTTTGGTTCTGGTTAAAGGGGATCGCCGGACAGGATCTCAGGTTAGCCCAACCACATAGATATTGATTCTTGGTTAAAGGGGATTGCCGGATGGGATCTCAGGTTAGCTCAACCGCATAAAGGATTTTAGCTTTGTTTAAAGAAAGTCGCCACAAGAGATTTCAAAAAAAAAAATAAGAAAGAAAGAAAGAAAGAAAGAAAGAAAGAAGAAGAAGAAGAAGAAGGAGAAGGAGAAGGAGAAGGAGAAGGAGAAGGAGAAAGAAAGAAAGAAAGAAAGAAGAAGAAGACTCAATTTATAGGGGCGCCAAGATCAAGTTCTCAAGATAATCAAGTTCCTGGTTGAAACCAGATTGCGGTAAAGATAGAATTTCAGATCAACCCAGTTTTAAGAAGATCAAGATTGAAAGTTCAGTTTTGTTTATCTTTACAAAACTTACTACGCAAAGTCTTTGCTCCGTAAGCATTGTAAAGAGGGGGCATCTGTTGTTACCAATTTTTGGGTTCCCACAAAAAAACGAGAAAATACAAAAGAATATCAAAAAAATAATAGGAGCGAGAAAAGGATGCTGGAATGCCGAAAAAACGCCGAAATTGGTTGAGGAGATTCAAAAATACAAAAGGTTGAAATTTGACAGTGAGAGCCCTGTTGATAAGAAAAATTCAATTTGAGGAAGAAAAGTCCAAAATCAGATGTTTATGGACTCATTTAAATTTTATTTAAGGTTTAATTGAATTTATGGAGGATTGGATTGTAAGAAAATTTACCGAAACATGTCTTATTTTTGTCTCTTTGTTGTTTTGAAATCAAAGGATGTTTAGCATTTTATTCTGACAAAATATTTTGATCAAACTCCAACATGCGATGAAGGTTAATCAATCATGAAGATTAAAAGTGTTTTGATTATAGAAATGACTCGATGCTTGAAAATGACATGAGGTGATCAAACAATTTTGAACCCATACCTCCTGAAACTGAGCCACACATCATATAGCTAAGTTTTAGCAGTATGCATAATAACATGTAGTGGATTCGGTAGTTATGGACTCGTGAATCATGATTCTTACAAGTCCCAATCATTACACTGGATGAGGTCAAAATTTATCGGTTCTAACCGACCTTGCTTGAAATGAGAAAAGGCCATCTTTGATATCCCTTCACTTTCTAAAGATTATATCCCTTGTAGTCCCATTTTGAGCTGGATAGAATATTCTTTTCATAAAAACCCTGACTTGGATCGCACCCCACATTGGGGGCAGATGAGAGATATGTTGGAGACATTGATATAATTAATGGATAAAGGGGAAGGCTTAGAACAAAAGTCCAATGATTGAGAGAGGGCTAAAAGAAAACACATAGACTGGGGGCATATAAGAAATTTTGAGGAAGGCTATGAGAAAACAAAAAAAAGAAAAAAAAAGAATTGAAAAAAAGAAGAAGTTGAAATTGCCTTCGTTTAAAGGCAAGTCAAAGATAAAGGAAGGAGAACGCCTATCAAGTCTAGGAAGGGCAAAAGAAATTTCAATCAAGGAAAGGCACAACAAAAGTCAATACCAGAAAAAAGACTAAGCTATAAACATGACTTTTGGTTTCCATTATCAAGCCTATGATGTTATCAGATGATTAAGGTTGGTTATTCATTAAGGAAAGGTGGATTTGCATTATGACTTATGTTAAGAGAAGTCTGATCTTTGAGATTAACAAGGTTATATGTCGTTTCCTCTACAAAGACAACAATAGAAAACAAGTTGGTGAATAGTTGATGTTGATCCTGGGTCTTTGAAACCCTCAAACACCATTTGAGCATGTGAAATTCCTTTCTTTCATAGCCATGAACCATAACCTACATTACGTGCTTTTAAAAGCCCTTTTTAATCAAGCAAGCAATTTGAACCGATAAATGGTGCTCTCAAAACTTGAAGAGCTTTTCCATAAGGGTCGTGACTTCATGAATTAAGCTATTGGTTATTATGCATGCTGATAAAATAAGTGCTAAGAAAAGAAATAACCTTTCTTGATAAAGCCTAAGTGTTGACTTGGGTGCCTTGCTTTTGAAATTCACGCAAAGGTCACCTCATCATAGACTATCATATGATATACCCAATATCAAGGATTCAAATTGATACAAAGAACCATGGAAAAAGCCATTTTAATCTTACAACGGGTCAATTTCTGTTTTCAAAATGCATGACAATCAAAGGACTGTATATTTCGAATAACATGTGTTGGGTCTTTGATCAAAAAAGCTTGATTTTCAAAAGCTCTTTTCAAAAAAAGGACATCTCTGATTTCATTTCAACAAACTAGACTTTGAATAGACATGATCTTTCAAATACGAGTTGATTCCAAAACAAGGAAGATTTTCAGACACAAAAGAACATCAATTGAGTCTCCGAAATCCTTGATAGAAATGACATTGAAGTCCTCGACACTCCTTGAGAAGTTGAGCAACTAAGGGCAATACAGTAGACCCTAGAAAGGAAAAACAAGCAGTATTCAGATCAGCAATGGGGCAATGAAAGATGATTAAATGATGAATCAGTGAACTGAAGACAATGATGTTCAAAGAAAGATAATCAATGAACGAGCACATGCAGATCGTACTGGGGGCAATGTCGATCCAAAATAGTCATGCTCTAGTGAACCCTGTCAGCAATGAAGAAACAAGGATGTACATGAAGGACACTTTCATATCATCATCTTTTGAAACATGGCTAGCGATTGATGAGGATACACGAATGAATGTAATTGAATGGCGAAAAGATACATAACACCACCAAAACTGACTGTGGAACAATGATGCACTTGAAGGACAATCTCATATTGTCATCCTTTGAAACATGGTTATCGATAGATGTTATCACACAACTGCATTGAATGAATGTTGGAAAGGCACCCACCTCGAAGACTGACTGTGGGACAATTTGTTTTGAAGCCAGATGAGCACTTCACCGCATGAGTATGAGTGATAAAAACAGCATCATTGATGAGGCCGAGACATTTCTTTTCACAATATGATTAGAAGAGTTGAAGGGAATCTATTGAGAAGAGCACTGAGCATACAACCATGAGCCTTTATACTGCAAGCTATGAGATGCATGTCTGGACGACTGGATGATTTCCAAGAAGGCTGATGATAACATGTACTTGAAGAGTACTGTTTCAACTAGAGGCAAGTTCATGATTGATTGACAATTTTAATGGGCGTTGGCATGCACAACCAATCAAAGGGCAATTCTGGAGAGAATCTAGGAGATGGATGAAGTGAGCTACATCACACATGGAAGCATGGTCAAGCTTGAGAAGCAACAAGAGCAGTAATCATCATGGACGACCCATGATAGGCACTGCACTTACATCTAAGTGGAAGGCTAGCACACGAATGAGCCAGTGCATTGAAAGAATAAAGAAAGCTTTGAATAACAAACAAAGGCACCCTGTGATGATGGAACATCGAAGAGGGGGGGACCTATATTTCAAATCAGGTAAGGATGCATGCATGTCATCTAACATCAAAACATTGCATACATTTTTTATTTGTTGTAGGAAAAATCCTCAATGTAGTCCAGCAAGATTGGGGACCAAAAAAAAAGAATCATTAAGTTGATGAAAAAAAAAGAATCATGGTTTTGACCCTGGAAACGAGAGGAAGATGAGATAAACCCTAACATTAGGGAAATCTCAAAGAAATAAGAAGATCAACGAAGAAGAGTCTCCAATTCAAACCCTATCATCGTGAAGAAGAAACATTTTTTGTTATAGGGGATTGCTAGAAGGGATCTCAGTTTCACCACCACATGAAGATTTTAGCTTTGGTTGAAGGGAGTCGCCAAATGGGATTCCAGGTTGACCGAGCTACACACAGGCTTTGGTTCTAGTTAAAGGGGATCGGCAAAAGGGATCTCAGTTTAGCCTAACTACACAGAGACTTTGGTTCTGGTTAAAGGAGATCGGCGAAGGGATCTCAGTTTAGCCTAACTACAAAGGATTTTGGTTCTGGTTAGAGGGGATTGGCGAAAGAAATCTCAGTCTATCCTAACCACACAGGTTTTTTGGTTCTGGTTACAGGGGATCGGCGAAGGGATCTCAGTTTAGCCTAATTGCAAAGGATTTTGGTTCTGGTTAGAGGAGATTGGCGAAAGGAATCTCAGTCTATCCTAACCACATAGGAGTTTTGGTTCTGGTTAGAGGGGATTGGCGAAAGGAATCTCAGTCTATCCTAACCACACAAAGGAGTTTTGGTACCACACATAGAAGTTTTGGTTCTGGTTAGAGGGGATTGGCGAACGGAATCTCAGTTTATCCTAACCACACATAGGAGTTTTGATTCTGGTTAGAGGGGATTGGCGAAAGGAATCTCAGTCTATCCTAACCACACAGGTTTTTTGGTTCTGGTTAAAGGGGATCGGCGAAGGGATCTCAGTTTAGCCTAACCACACAAAGACTTTGGTTCTGGTTAAAGGGGATCGGCGAAGGGATCTCAGTTTAGCCTAACTGCAAAGGATTTTGGTTCTGGTTAGAGGGGATTGGCGAAAGGAATCTCAGTCTATCCTAACCACATAGGAGTTTTGGTTCTGGTTAGAGGGGATTGGCGAAAGGAATCTCAGTCTATCCTAACCACACAGGAGTTTTGGTTCTGGTTAGAGGGGATTGGCGAAAGGAATCTCAGTCTATCCTAACCACACATAGGAGTTTTGGTTCTGGTTAGAGGGGATTGGCGAAAGGAATCTCAGTCTATCCTAACCACACAGGTTTTTTGGTTCTGGTTAAAGGGGATCGGCGAAGGGATCTCAGTTTAGCCTAGCCATGAAGAGACTTTGGTTATGGTTAAAGGGGATCGGCGAAGGGATCTCAGTTTAACCTAACTGCAAAGGATTATGGTTCTGGTTGAAGGGGATCGGCGAAGGGATCTCAGTTCAGCTTAACCACACAGATTTTGGTTCTAGTTAAAGGGGATCGGTGAAGGGATCTCAATTTAGCTTAACCACACACAGACTTTGGTTCTGGTTAAAGGGGATCGGCGAAGGGATCTTAGTTTAGCCTAACTGCAAAGGATTTTGGTTCTGGTTGAAGGGGATCGGCGAAGGGATCTCAGTTCAGCCCAACCACAAAGATTTTGGCTCTGGTTAAAGGGGATCGGCGAAGGGATCTTAGTTTAGCCTAGCCACGAAGAGACTTTGGTTTTGGTTAAAGGGGATCGGCGAAGGGACCTCAGTTTAGCCTAACTGCAAAGGATTTTGGTTCTGGTTGAAGGGGATCAGCGAAGGGATCTCAGTTCAGCCTAACCACATACAGATTTTGGTTCTGGTTAAAGAGGATTGGCGAAGGGATCTCAGTTTAGCTTAACCATATGCAGATTTTGGTTCTGGTTAAAAGGGATCTCAGTTCAGCCTAACTGCAAAGGATTTTGGTTCTGGTTGAAGGAGATCAGCAGAGGGATTTCAGTTTAGCCTAGCCACGAAGAGATTTTGGTTCTGGTTGAAGGGGATCGGCGAAGGGATCTCAGTTTAGCCCCACCACACATGAATTTTGGTTCTGGTTAGAGGAGATCGGTGAAGGGATCTCAGTTTAGCCTCACCAAGTAGACTTTGGCTCTGGTTGAAGAGGATTGTTGTAAAGGTAGAGTTTCAGGTCAACTAAGTTGTGAGAAGATCAGTTTTGGAAGTTAACTTTTGTTTATCTTTACAAAACTTACTTTGCAAAGTCTTTGCTCCGTAAGTATTGTAAAGAGGGGGCATCTGTTGTAACCCATTTTTGGGTCCTCGCATAAGAAGAGAGAAAATAATAAAAAATAATAATAAAAAAATAGAATAAAATAAAATAAAAAATAAAAAAATATATATATAAAAAAATATAACAGTGAAAAGAGGCTGCCAGAACGCTCAGAAAACGGTCAAAATTTGGTTCAGGAGCACAAAAATTATAATTTGGCAGTATTTTATTGACTGATGATAGCCCTGTTGACAAAGAAAATTCAATTTTGAGGAAGAAAAGTCCAAGATTAGATGTTGGTGGACTCAATTGAATTTATTGAAGGTTTAATTAAATTTATTGAGGGTTTAATTGCAAGAAAAATTGATTTTTAAGTCAATTTAGGCTTTAATTGGAAGAAATTACGGTTCTGGAGTCAAAGTATAATTTTTGAAAGTTAATTTGGTCAAATCAGGGGCTTAATTGCATAAATATTGAAGTTTGATGGCCAATTAGAGATTTAATTGAAGAAATCCGAGACCAAGGACCAAAATGCAAAACGCGCGCAAAAGGAAGGACTGACGTGAAATCTGGCACTTTGGCGCCAGTTTTCATTTAAATGAAACAGCGCGTTTTGGGCAAAACGATGCCGTTTCATGCGTTGAAAAAAAAAAAGAGATGAAACGGTGTCGTTTTTAGGCGGCACTGTTTCTTCTTCTTCTTCCCCTGGACGTGCAGCAGGGGAAGGGAAGTTTTGTTTTACAGGACGCCACCTGCAGCTCCTCATGATGAGAAGACAGAGAGGCCGTGTCCTGCAAGCGACGTCCCCATTGGCTGGTGCTGTGACAAGGTAGAGCGGCGGCTTCCCACCCCATGCGCAGCGATGGGATGGGGCAGGGTCATTCCAGCTCCCCCTGCCCCTATAAATACCGTCCGAGTGCAAGAAGAAATGGGAGAGGAAAAGGGAAAAAGGAAGAGAAAAGAGAGAAGACGGCAGAAAAAGGGGGGAAACTGAGAGAGAGAAACCGACTGGGTAGAGAGCGAAACGACTAAAACTGAGAAACACAAAAAACAGGGGAATATCGGCTGGGAAATTGAGAGAGACAGACAGGGAGAAGAGAGAAAAAGAACAGAAGGGATAAACCAGCGGGGAAGGAAACGCCGACTGGTGTCACTGCACCGTGGAGAAGAAGCGCCGCTGCCGTCACTGGGTCTCACCGTCATCACCACCGAGAACAGCCACCGTCATCGCCAGCTCAACCGCCCGAGATCTCCGCCTCAGGTAATTCTTCTTCTCCCCTAGCCGCCTCTGCATGCAAGAAGAAAATAATTAGGCGGTTACTGTGCATGCGCACAGTGACCGGCTAATTAATTAACTGGTTACTGTGCTCACGCACAGTAACCAGTCAGGGGTTTCTTCCCTTCTCTGGTGGGCTGGAACATCACAGCCCACGCGGTTGGGCTGAGTCCAGCCCCTTTTTGTTTCGGGCTGGAACATCAGCCCAGCCCGTGCGGCTGGGCTGAGTCCAGCCCCTTTTTGTTTCAGATGGGCTGGAACATCAGCCCAGCCCACGCGGCTGGGCTGAGTCCAGCCCTATTAACTAAAGGCTGAGTCCAGCCTTGTGGCTGGGCTAATACAGGCCCAGCCCAGTCCTTTTTATTATTATTATTATTATTTCTTTTTTTTTGTTTTTTTTAATTATATCTATTTTTTTAATTTGTGATTTTCCTATGGATTCTTTCATCATTTAGACTAAGATTGGTCTGTATTTTTATATCATAAAAATACAAATCCAGTATTAAAAACACCCGGTTTCAAAAAAAAAACTTTTGTTTTCATGCATACGGCTAAGTCTCTCAAAGCTAAAAAGAATCATATTGTATTTTTATACAAAATAGAAAACTTCAAAAAAAAATATATTATATTTTAGCATGCATTTCGGCTTTAATAACCAGTTTATTAAAGTCATGAGAACTTGGCCAATATTTCAAAAAAATCAAAAAAATATTTTTGTTTTGTTTTAATGTCTGGGATTACGAATTTATACGTAAAACGTATTCTCGATTTTAAAAAGGTGGTTCTTTTATAGACATTAGACCGGTTAGATTCTTACCCCATAAGATAAGAACCTCCTTACTGAGGAGGGCTTTTCTTGAACCCTAAACGGACTAACATGAGAAAGACCTCAGAATATTTTTATCAGACAATAAAACAATGCAGCTTACTTTAGGTAGGGCGTATTTGGGGTGTTAATACCTTCCCTTTACGCAACCAGTCTCCGTGCCCAATCTTTGAGACCAGTTAGGGTTCCTAGTGACCAAAATACTAGGTGGCGACTCCCACACCATTTTTTACCGCTAAGAGACAAAGAATTCCTTGTCTCCCCACATTTACCAGTTATATATCCATACATTTGAGGGTGGACGATCGCCGCAACGCCGCACACGTGAGACAGAATGGCGACTCCACTGGGGACCTTGTGGACCAAAAATTACATTACACTTTGAAAATTACAAAAACAGCCCCTAAAAAAAATCCTGGAATTGCTGGGAACGTTTCTGTGAAGCCTCACGGACACTAGGAACAATGGCGGCGCATTGTTCCACGCGCCACCGCCACTGGCGACGCGTGGATTCACGCGCCGCCGCTGATGAAGGTGGCAGAACCAGTGGATCGGGGTCGTCTTCCTCTCTTCTTCCTCGCCGGCGGTGACTGCTACCTCTACCTGTAACAAGAAACACAAAAAAAGGGCCACAAACAGTTGATTTTAGCTTTTTCTTTCTTTGTTTTTTTTAGATCTGCATTTCTCCCTTCTCCTTCTTCGGGTCTGCTTCACTGCGGGTCAGTTTGTCATGGGTTTCGTCTTCTTCTCCTCTGCTTCGGGTGGCAGATCGGGCGGTGCTGCCATGGCTGACGTTGGTGTGATGGGAAGGAGCCGCCGCTGCAAGACTGGTGGGAGGAGATGAAGAAGACAGCGGGGACTGCTGCTGGATGCCGGTCTGTGCAAAGGAGAGCCGATGGATGAGGAAGGGGACGGCGTCTGTGGGCGCTGCTGCTATCGGCCGTCGCTGGGTTCTTCGGTGGGAGGAGGCTGTGAAGGGGACTCCTGCTGGGAAGGTGAGGATGGCGTCTCCCAAGCTGGTGGTGGAGGGGATCGGCTGCTGCTGTGTGGCTTGGTGGAGGCCGGCGCTGATGACTCTGTGGGCGGCCGTGTGTTGGCTGCGGCCGTGTTCGGTCGTGGGGGAGGAGAGGAAGTCGGCTGAGAGAGGGAAGACCTGGTGTGTGGCTGGTGAAGGTGGGGATGGCTGTGGAAGAAAGGAGGCGTTGGGCAGCTGTGGAGAGGCAGGTTGGCTCTGGTTTCCAAAGGATGAGCGGCCAAAGGGGGAGAAGGACTGATTTCAAATGGCCGGGGGTCCTTGGCTCTCTAGTTCTAGTTCTGGGAGAGCAAAAGCCAAGGACCCCGGGGGACGGCGACTGCTTGGGTGAGTGGGCAGAAAGAGTTAGGTTTTTAGGGTTTTTTTGTGGTTTAGGGTTTTTTTTGTGGTTTTTTCTATTATGTTTTAAAATTGCCCTCCTCTTTTTTGTGTGTTGAAGACCAGTATTTATAGGCAAAAATATCGCTAGGTTTTCAAACTTGGTCCCTCAACTTCTTTCTTTTTGTAAATTTAATTTTTCTTAATTTTTTTGTATTTTTCAAAAACGAGCAATATCAATGTCGACTCAATGAGAAAAATCAATAATTTTAAAATTGACGCGTGAAAATTTGAATGCGTTCGAAAGACCTTTGAAAATTTAAATTCTTTTTAGACGATGATGAAAATGCTAAAAACGATGCAAATGTATTAAAAATGTATTTTTTGGATTTTCAATGTTTTTCGCTATTTTTGGATTTTTCTGAAAATTTATCAAAACATGGGTCAAAAATTGGGTAGCAACAGATGCCCCCTCTTTACAATGCTTACGAAGCAAAACTCCTCAATGCTTTGCATAGTAAGCTTTGTAAAGAAAACTTGCCTTCTTGTCTTCTTAACTTGCTGAGTGCTCCACTCATCTAAGGACCTTACTTCCCTTTTTTTTTTTTAACCTGAGATCCCATCCAGCGACCCCCCTAACCAAAACCAAAGAATGTGCGTAGCTCGGTCAACCTGAAATCCCATATGGAGATTCCCTTTAACCAAAGCCACATGAGATCCCATCTGGCGACCTCATTCAACTGGAACTAAAAAATATGTGGAGCTCGGTCAACCTGAAATCCCATCTGGCGATTCCCTTTAACCAAAGCTATCTGAGATCCCATCTGGCGACCTCATTCAACTGGAACTAAAAAAATATGTGTAGCTCGGTCAACCTGAAATCCCATCTGGCGATTTCCTTTAACCAAAGCCACCTGAGATCCCATCTGGCGACCTCCTTCAACTGGAACTAAAAAAATGTGTGCAGCTCGGTCAACCTGAAATCCCATCTGGCGATTCCCTTTAACCAAAGCCACCTGAGATCCCATCTGACGACCTCATTCAACTGAAACTAAAAAAATATGTGTGTCTCGGTCAACCTGAAATCCCATCTGGTGATTCCCTTTAACCAAAGCCACCTGAGATCCCATCTGGCAACCTCATTCAACTGGAACTAAAAAAATGTGTAGCTCGGTCAACCTGAAATCCCATCTGACGATTCCCTTTAACCAAAGCTACATGAGATCCCATCTGGCGACCTCATTCAACTAGAACCAAAAAATGTATAAAAAGTGGTCTATTGTAATGGGTGACCTACCCAGGTGGAAAGAATATGAAAAGCGGTCTCGTTGTGATGGGTGACCTACCTAGATGGAAGATGGAAAAATATGAAGTGCGGTCTCATTGTTATGGGTGACCTACCCAAAGAAAAAGGAAAGAGTGGTCTCATTGTAATGGGTGACCTACCCAAGTGGAAGAATGGCCTCATTGTAATGGGTGACCTACCCAAGTAAATAAAACATGGAGAATTGGTCGAGTTGTAATGGGTGACCTACCGAGAAAAATATTGGCGAGGGCTCAAAGGCGCACTCAAAAGGAGGTAGGGTTATAAAACGCACTACCTGATAAGCAAATGGCACAAAGGCGCACTTTAAAGGAGGTAGGGTTGGCAAATGCACTACCTAAGAGATGATGGCTCAAAGGCGCACTTGAAATGAGGTAGGGTTAGAAAACGCACTACCTGAGAAGTGAGGGCTCAAAAACGCACTCGAAATGAGGTAGGGTTAGAAAACGCACTACCCAAGAGATGGTGGCTCAAAGGCGCACTCGAAATGAGGTAGGGTTAGAAAATGCACTACCTGAGAAATGATGTTGAAACACCGATCTGACAATGTTGAAAGCAATGCATTATGATTGATATGCATGTATACTTACCTGAGAAATATAGGTCCCCATTTCTTCATGGTGTCTTTCTTTTCTCAAAAGTTGGAATGTTGGCAGTGAACTTTGATGGCTTTTTCGCTCTTGCTTACTCGAGTCATATCTTGTGATCTTGACCTCTAGGAAGGACTTGATGTCATCATACTTCTTTGTCCTCCGCCCTTTATCTTAAGGGTTGCCAATTTTGCCCGGTATTTTTCTTAGAAAAGGAATCATGGAGCCAGCCTTACCATGCATTTTTCGATTGCCCCCAAGCTTGATCATGCCCTCAAGTGTTCAAATCGGGTTTAGGGATGAGGCTATGTGAAGGAAGGTTTGGCCAGGAGTTGTTTTCATGCAGAAATTTTGGAATTTCAAAGCTATTCCAGACACAGAAATCATTTTGACATTGATTCAAAGCAAACTTTTTCTGAAGAAAATCAAGTGATTCCTATGGAGAGGTTATCAGAAATGATGAAAACTTTTTGTTTTGCTTTTGGTGAAAAACATGAAGTGACATTTGGTTGGTCAAAATGGTTCAAGATTTAATATGAGAGTTTCAAAAAACCAGTCTTGAAAGCATTCATTTTATTTGCATGAATAATGATTTAGTTCGCATGAGAAAGTACTGCCTACCGATCCAGATTGCTTGCCTTTGATCAGAAAGGGCTTGATTAGGCACGTAATATAGGCTTGGGCTATTGGTTATGAAGAAATAAGATATTTACAAGCTCAAAAAGTGTTTAAGGGATTTCAGGACTAAGGATCACTTGTGCTTGTTTCTTGACCTTTTGTCATTTGAATGTCTTTTCAAAATTATCTATCGTGCCCCCCAGTGTTGGGGCTTAGGCTCTTTCTCTTTGTTTTTGTTTTTGTTTTCTTCATTTGATTTTGAGCATCATTGCATTGGTTTTTTTTTTTTTTTTGCTCAAAATTTTTGGATCCTTTGGATTTTTCTTCATGCCCCCTAGCTTTGTCCGGGCACCTTTGATGATTGAGAATTTTCTTTTATGCCCCCTAGTGTTGCTTGGGCACTTTCAATCATTGAGGTTTTTTCTATGTCTCTTGCACTTGCCCCCAGTGTGGGGTATGATCCTAGCCAAGGCTATTTCTAAAAAATATTACTAGGCTCAAAAGGGGACTACAAAGGATATATTTTAGCATTGTAAAAAGATTATCAAAGATGGCCTTTCTTCATTCCAAACTCATGCATTTAGGATCGGTAAGCCTTGCTTTCATGCGAGTATGCAACGTGATTTCTCATTATTCATTCAAATAAAACTCAACTTTGGAGTCACTTCATGGTGTTTTTGTTTTATTTTTTTTTCTTCTTTTTTTTCCAGGTTTTCTAGGTGTATGGTCACCTTTCTAAGGAATCACTTGAATTTTCAGCACTCGTTTGTTTGGACAAACACCAATATGATTTCTGTTTTTGTACTAAACTTTGAATTCCCAAAAAATCCTCATGTGCGATCATGCATAGTTTAGGAAGAAAAGGGAAACACACCAAAAGATTTTCGGCGCAATGGTTTCATGTTTAAAGGTGATGCTCAATGTGTTATTTGCATGAAACAACAACAAAAATGAAGGCATGTCATGGATACAGGAAAAACACATGATCTTATTAACAAGAAAGGCTCATTGGATAGGGAAAGTCTTGTGGAATTATGAGCTTACCAACAAGACTGAAACGGGTAAAAACAAAAATCAAGAAGTTTTGCAGGCATGATCGAAAAGAGGTAGTTTTTTTTTGACAGAGCAAGAACAGGCTCTATTCTGCAACTGTGGTGCAATTCCCCTTCGGTCAGCTTTCCCACAAAAGCTTTTATGGAAATGTTGAATTGTGTTGAGGCTCTTGACCATGTTTGCCCCTAATTTCTTTGGGCTAAGTCGTTGTTGGGGTTTGAACAAAGATGATAGATCAGTCGGAAGAAACTTCCCTAGAGTTATTTTTCAGTATTTGCTCGAGTAAGCTAGAGGCGAGTCACACTTGTCTTCAAAAACTCCAACTCTTAAAAATGGACGTTATGGTGAGCACCCTCTTCATCTTCCGTGTTTTTTCGTTCAAAATTATTGTAGACTCGTAGGGGACCCACTTTTCATCCCGGTACATGCATGACAAATGTATGAACATGTAATCTATATGATGAACTCACCTTTCGAGGGGTGACAATATGGTCGTAACTCTTGTATGATGGAACAAGAATCGTGATTTTTGCCCAAACTCTACAATGAAAATTTTCTGAGTGACGGTCATTGTGTCACCCACAAGTCTTGAGTTCAAGATGCTTCAAGAAGGGTTTGCCCTGATGCAAATAACGACAGCACATACAACCTAAGGACAGGTTCTATTCATTATGTGAACATGGATAGGTTTTCTACCTGGTCTCAAAAGGGTCTCATATCTGCCCAGTGACGATCTTCGTAAAGACAGTATAGGGGCGTTGCAAGAAATGGTTAAGGTACGTCTACCCACCATCATCAAGCAGACACTCAGATATGAGTTGGGTTTTCACGCATCTGAACCCTGACCAATAGTCTTAGGGCAGATCGCTAGTTCCCCACCTAACCTAGAAGCTTGTGTGTGCTTTAAAAAATAAAAACATGTGATGCATGAGACAATTCTATAAATGCATGGATAAAACAAAATAAAACAAGATAAAAATACAAAAACTTAAACACATCAAATACATAAAGCTTAGTCCAATATTGTCAGAAACAGTACCTTCCCCAGTGGAGTCGTCATTCTGTCGCACGTCTGAAATCCGCGCGGCATCGGCTAGCGATTTTTTCCGTTGTTACGTTTGCTTGAATTGGTTGGTTCGTTGGAGTCGCCACCTAGTATTTAATTGAGGGCTACTAGAAAACCCGGGTGTACTGGTCTTATCAGATATTCACGGGTAAGGGACTGATTGTGGTTAGGGAAGGTATTAGCACCCCTAACGCACCCTACCTGAGGTAAGCTGCTTCGTGGCTTTGACGTGTTAAAGAAGTTTTAAAAATTTTATCTTTTCATCAGATATTAGAAATACAACTTACGTATAAGTTAATAATTCTGAACCGTGAGCAAATCAAAATATTAAATTCTTCTTTATTCTTTGCAATTTTATCATAAAAAAAAACACATCCATAAATAAATAAATGAATGAATGAAAACCCAAACACACACACTCACTTTTACTATATATTTTTTTGCTTTTCTTTTCTTTTTCTTCTTTTTGTATTTTTTTTCATCTACACTTCAAAGTATAAATTCAAATCAAACTAAACAAAAATTAAAGGAAATCGCCAGATGGGATTTTTTTGTAAACCAAAGAAAGTTGAGGGACCAATTTTAAGGTTCAAGCCATATTTTGCCTATAAATAGTGGCCTCCAACACACAAAGAGAGGGGGGGCAATTAAATTAAGAGGGAGGCAACACAAACCACAAAAAAAACCCTAAAATTTTCCCTAAACCGATCTTCTGTACAGGGAAGCCACTGCCCCCCTTGATTTTGGATGAAAAGCAGAGAGCCCCTCTACTTCCTCTGATCTTCTTCAAGCCGCCGCCCCCCCGGGTGATTTTTTTCTCCCTTAGCCCAAACACTCTCCCCCTCACCAGACCTTCCCAGCCGGCCACTCTCCCCCTCACCAGACTCACGGACCAGCCAAGACCTCCCCCTTTTCCCTCAGCCGGTTCTCTCCACAACAGCCAACACTCCCTCTATCCTTTCCTCTCACAGCCGGTTTGTTCTCCTTCTTCATCCATAGAAGTCAGCCACCGCTGCACATCCATCTCCCACACCGGACAAGCTCCTCTCCTCCAGCCGTTCCTCCAGCATCCACAGACCCATCAATGCCGACCACAGGAGAAAGAGAGGAGAAAGGAGCCAAAGCTTGAGGTGGTCTCTTCACCTTGCTTAATCCTCTACCTGCCTCACCGCCAGCCAAAGAAGAAAGAAGGGTCGGCGATCTACCCTGTCCAATGGGTAACCGACCGCTCGAGTCGCCGGTGAGCCACTCAACACTCCACAACAGATCTGCTAGCCGAGGAAGAAGGAGAGAGAAGCATATTTTAACAGATCTAAAAAGGAGAGAATCGACTGTGTTGTTGCGTTTTTTTTGTTATTTTGCAGGTCACGGCGTCGCCGACGGTGCAGAAGGGAAGAGGAGGAGAGGCTGAGCGAGATCCTGCTGTTTCCAGTTTCTCCCTCGCGTCACGCGCTGCCAGTGGCGGTGGCGCATGGAGAAGACACGTCGCCAGTGGCGGGGGCGCGTGGAGAAGACGCGCCGCCACTGTCTTGCAGCCCTAGAAATCCTACTGAACACTGTTCCGGCTTGCAGAAGGTGTTCCCCCATAAATTCCAGATTGTTTTGAGGCTGTTATTGTAATTTTAATGTAATTTTTGTTTATTTGTTTTGAATTCATATTTTGTATTGTGAATGTAAAAAAAAAAGAGAAAAAAGAAAAGAAAAGAAAAGGAAAAAAAATACAGTAAAGAAATGTGTGTGTTTGTATATATTTTTTTTATGTATCTTATTGAATCAAAAGAAAAAAATGAATTCAATATTTTAATTTATATGCACAAATATCTAAAGGACAGATAAAAATCATGTTGTATTTTCCATAAAAATATAGAACATGTATCTACATATATTTTGGGAACTAATAACTGATTTATCAAAGCCTTAGAATTGGGCTAAAATTTTATAATCACATCAAGTCCACGAAGCTTGAAAGTGAATGTGTGTGTGTATTTTGTTTCCGAATGTTTTTTTATGATAAAATTGCAAGAATAATGAAGAATTTAATATTTTGATTTGTTCATGGATAAAGAATTATGAACTTACATGTAAGTCGTATTTCTAAAATTCGATGAATGAACAGAATTTTTAAAGCTTCTTTAACACATCAAGTCTACGAAGCAGCTTACCTCAGGTAAGGTGCGTTAGGGGTGCTAATACCTTCCCTAATCACAACCAGTCCCTTACCCGCGAATCTCTGATAAGACCAGTACCCGGGTTTCCTAGTAGCCTTCAATAAATTACTAGGTGGCGACTCCCAACGATGTAATCAAAGCAAACGAGAAGACGAAAAAGTTGCCAAGCCCGATGCCGCGTGGATTTTCTGACGTGCGACACTTTCCAAAAAATTAAAGCATGTGATGCATGATGCAGTTTTATACAATGCACGGACATATATGTACAGAAATTAAAGCATGTAAGAAAATAAATAAAATAAGCTTATTAACAGAAAACACGCAAACCAAACAAAACACAATTATCAAACAAAAACAAAGCTTAGTCCACAATGTCCCTAGTGGAGTCGCCATTCTGTCGCACGTGTGCGGCATCACGGCAAAAACATCCACCCTCAAAATCTTATCTAATGTGGCAAATGTGGAAAATGTTTGGAGAGACAAGGAATTCTTGTCTTTTATTAGTGGAAAAATAGAATGGGAGTCGCCACCTAGTATTTTGGTCACTAGGAACCCTAACTGGTCTCAGAGATTGGGTACAGAGACTGGTTGCGTAAAGGGAAGGTATTAGCACCCCAAATACGCCCTACTTAAGGTAAGCTGCATTGTTTTATTGTCTGATAAAATCTAAGGTCATGTCGTGCTTTCTATTTGTTGGTCCGTCTATTGTTTAAGAAAAGTTCTCTTCGGTAAAGAGATCCTTATCTTATCGGGTAAAACCTAACCGGTCTAATGCCAACAAAGAAAATTTAATATCCGGAACACGTCTTACGTATAAGATCATAACCCTAGATATTAAAAGAAAACAAAATAATTTTTTTTGGAATTTCTGAAATATTGTCCTAGTTCTCGTGACTTTAATAAACTGGTTATTAAAGCCAAAATGCATGCTAATACATATTTTTTGAAATTTTCTTTGTTGTATGAAAATACAATATGATTTTTTTATTTTTGAGAGACTTGGCCGTATGCATGAAAACAAAATATTTTTTTTAATGTCTGGACGAAAACATGGTATTTTAATACCGGATTTGTATCTTTACAGTATTAAAATACAAACCGATATTGATTAAAATGCAGTAAAAATTGGCGGAAAATCACAGATATTTAAATAATTTCTTTGAATATTTTGTTTATTATTTATTATTATTATTATTATTTTTGCTGGGCCCAACCCGGCCCATATGGCTGGGCTGGACCCCAGCCAATCTGCGTAGCTGGGCTGGATTCAGCCAGCCCAGCATGGTCACTGGCCCATGCCAGTGACCACCTTCAAAAAGGAATTCCCTTGGTAGGACTTGAAACCGGGTCTCTCAGATGAGAGCCGGGTAAGCTAACCATCTAGACTGCAAGGCATACTTTTAACTAATGGCACCATAATATTTTTTACTCTTACATGAACAGGGCGAAGGTAATTAAATTACCTTCGCTCTGTTAACCATCTTTGTTGCAGTGCGAGAATGAAAAAAGAAAACAAAACAGAGCATTGTAACTGGCGATTTCTGGTGTCGGTTTCCTTATGTTTTCTTTCTGTATTTTACATACTAACATGCATCATCTCATTTTGCAGGGAAACGGAGAAGGGCATCGAACATACCTGATTTTGAGAATGCGAAGACGAAGACGATGGTGGTGCTGGGTTCTCTGCTTCACCGTGTCCTCTGTTTCTGTTTGGTTTGATTCCTCTGCTCTCCCTTTTGCTTTCTCAATATTTCTCTGCTCCCTCCTATTTCTTACGTTTTCCCCTAAGCTGTTTCACTCCTATTTTTTTCAGTGTAGCCTCTCCTCCTTCTCCCCCTTTTTGTGCAGCTCTTCCTCTGGCTTTTATAGCCAAAGGACGCCAGCGATTTTGGTAAGCCGGCGCCCATCACGGTGACGAGGGATGTTAGCCGCGATACCTGCCCCATTGAATCGAGAATATTTTCCATAATCAGTGCTAACGTATCCTTCCATTATCGTCACCGATTCACAGCTGTTTGAAGACCATTAATGGTGGAAACGGCGTCGCTTGAGTTCTTCTAATTTGGCCCTTGAAGTTTTCGCTGTTTTATAATCAAACCCCCCCGATAAAATTGTAATTGGATCCCTTAATGTTAGCGCCTTTTCTGGTTTGATCCTTGGTCTCGAATTGTTTCAATTAAGTCCCTAATTGACCATCAAACTTCAATAATTATGCAATTAAGCCCCTGATTTGACCCAATGAACTCTTTAAAATTATAATTGGACCCCAGAACTTTAATTTTTTTCCGATAAAAGCCTAAATTGACTTACAAAATCAATTTTCTTGCAATCAAACCCTCTATAAATTCAATTAAACCTTGGATAAAATTTAATTGAGTTCATAAACATCTGATTTTGGACTTTTCTTCCTCAAATTGAATTTTCCTCATCAACAGGGCTCTCACAGTCAAATTTCAACCTTTTGTATTTTTGAATCTCCTCAACCAATTTTGGTATTTTTTCGGCATTCCAGCAATCCTTTTCTCGCTCCTATTATTTTTTGGATTTCTTTCGATATATTTTTTTTTGTATTTTCTCATTTTTATAAGAACCCAAAAATGGGTAACAACAGGAAGTTTAAAGTTTTAATTAAACTCTTGACTAGTTTAATTAATTAAATCAAGGGCTTAATTGGAGAATTGATATAATTAAAATTTAGATTATTTTAATTAATGAAATCAAGAGTTTAATTGAAGAATTAATGAGTTTGAGGACTTAATTAAACTTTGACTTAATTAAACTTTGATTTAATTAATTAAAGGAATCAGGGGTGTAATTGAAAAAATACCAAAGTTTAGAGCTGATTCAAGGAAAAATTGCTAGAAAATTAAAGTCCAAGGACCAAATTGAATAGTCCAAACACCTAGGATTGTTGTGTAGATGGCGCTATAACTCAAGGATTCAATTGAATTTAATCCAAGGGCACAATTAGAAATCAATTCTTTCTGATTAGGATCCCAATTGTTAAGTTTAAACTGTTTAGGGACTAAATTGAAAAACAGCCATGCCCGAGGACACAACGGCACCATTTTGGAAGCATTGTTCATCGTCTCCTACGTTTGCGCGGATGAAGCCGATTCAATAGGAAATCTGCAGCAAATCGTGGACCACGTCTCTTGCCCATGATCCCGTTCGTAATTTGAATAACAGTCCTGTAAAGGCAGGACTGGTTGAGGGGCAAGTTTCTCTATAAAAGGGAGAAGAAAACCCAGAACAGGGGCCGGAAAATCAGAGGAGAAAAACAGAAACAGGGGGGGAGCTGACGAAAAAAATCAACCCAGAAACTAGAGCAAAGACAGGAGGAAGAACACTGGAAACAAAGAAGGAGTGGAAGACGAATAATACAGGGGACTGAAACAAGAAAAAACAGGGGGCAGAGCAGGAACCGAAACAGCAAAACTGGAGAAAGAATCAGCAGATCACAGAGCCGAACAGAGACTAAAACCTGGGGAAACAGAGAGAGGGAGAGACTGGGAACGAATAAAAAACCAGAGACAGAGAGAACAAGAACATAGACACGCAGAAGAACAAAGACGGAGAGAAACAGAACCAGGGGAAACAGAGAAACAAAGAACGATCAGAAAGAAAGAAAACGAAAAGGGAAACAGAAGGTTATTGTCCAGCCAGCGCGCCTTCGCCATCACCATCGTCTTCGTCCCTTTCGTTTCCTGCACTGAGGTAAGCGCCGCTCCCTTTGCATTTTAATTCACTGCTACAATAGCAGTGAATTATAATTCACTTGCTACTGTAGCAAGTGAATTGTAATTCATTGGGCAGGCGTGCGTAACGCACGCCTGCCACCCAGCCGGGTTACTAGTCTAGACCAGTGACCCAACCGAGTCAGCCCAGCCCCAAAATAAAAAAATAAAAAAATAGAAAAATAGAAAGTAAAAAAATAAAAAAACAAAGATGTGTATATGTATAAATAAAAAAATAAATATGAATTTATTGTTTTTATTCATTGACGCCAGGGTCAGAATAAAAATATTGATTCAAATTTATTTCATTGTATTTTATTTAAATTACATAAAAATTAAAAAATATGCATGCAAAAATAAAATAAAATAAAGTAAATTTATTGGTTTATTCACTGACGCCAGAGTCAGGAATAAAGATACTGATGTAAATTTATTTTATTTTATTGTATTTTACTTTTATTTAGTTACATAAAAAATGTGTATGCGTAAAAAATAAATTTATTTGATTTGTTTATTCACTGACGCCAGAGTCAGGAATAAAAAATATGGATTTAAATTTATTTTATAGCTACGTATTATTTATCAACGCCAGAGTTGGAAATATCTGTAATTAAATATTCACTGGCGCTAGAGTCAGGAATATTACACGCAAACCATCATAGCATAAACCAACAAAATGTTAGCAATTTATGACAAAACTAGCAATGCAGCCTGCCTCAGGCAGGACGTTTAAGGGGTGATAATATCTTCCCTTTTGCGTAACCAGTCCCGCACCATAGAATCTCTGCTGACCAGTCAGGGTTCCTAGAAACCATAATACTAGGTGACGACTCCTTAAACAAGACCATTCCCCATGAAAGAACAGGATGCCAGAAATCCGTTCTTTTCCATGAAAATTGTTTTAGCCGCCGCGATGTCGGGTGCGACACTGTTTAATTTGCTTCCAAATTGTACAAAATAAATGAATAAATAAAGTATCTTATTAATTATACGTACCTAGATGAATGTTTCAGATCTTCTTGGTGTATTGCTTGTACCATGTTGAAATCCAATTTAGCTAGTTCTAACAACACAGGTTCCATATCAGTTTTAGTTTCATACACATTGATGAACCAATTGGACTCCAATCTTAGCATCCTCCAAGCCAGTGGAAGCTCTAAGGCATGGCTCACCATCTTTGAAAGATATTCGGAAGGGTTGCACTTCTCGACATATTTTTCAAGATTTTTGGTGGTGAAGTCTCTTGCATCCTCCAAGATTCTCTCGCCTTCTACCAAGAAGTATGAAGCTTCATACAGGAATAGCATTCCCTTCAAATCGTCATGAATCCATGCCCTAAAGTTTCCTTGTTCGTCCTTGAAATGATTGAAAACCTCTTCAAGTGGAGAACACAATTAGTCATGAGAACGCATAGAACCATCAATATCTACATTGCTTAAGAGACTTACCTTGAGGTACCTTGTATCCATGCTGCCTTAGGAGTCGAAATTCTAGAGCAGTAGCATACAAGTCATGTACTGTCTTTGTATTCTCTATATGATTTTTATAGAATAAACTCTTCAACGTGCTCTTTATTTCATCAACAAAATGGTAAGATAACCCAAGTCTTTGCAAGGCATCGATTAGCTCAAGTTGATCCAAGGGTTTCGATGCGTTCGCCAGCATCATCCTTATGTTTGCCTTCAACTTTTCGCTTCGCGCTGTATATGGCTCTCCCTAAACAACATCAAATTCAAGAACTCAACTCAAGTTGTTTGAACAATAACATAACATGACATTATAATAGCTAGCAACTATACCTTATATTTACTAGTCAGTGACTGAACAAAATCATACTCCCATATGGAAGTTTGATAATTTGCCGACTGCCGGACAATTTGACCAGCAGCTTCGGTGGCAACCATGCATCGAACTTTGGTAGGTAGAGAGCGATAATTCTTGCTTGATACAGGTCCTGCTAAGGCGCGACTTGGAGATGCTAATGTTGGGAGAGTACAAAATGATGAAGCAAAGTGGGTAAGAGCCAAGTGTTTTGGACACCTTGGAATTTTTTAGTTGAGGATGGAAATGACGATCACATGCCGATATTTATAGATGGATCATCTAGCCTTACCAAACGTCGACGTCGAAGGTTCCATGTTAAAAATATTCTTACAGCACTGTCAGCCGAAAAATCTAGCCAATGTAGTAAATCGATAAACGAGCTTTTTATGTGGATTATATAAAAAAATGGTTCAAACTTAAAAACTCATGAATTGACCCATTGTTTAATTTAAATTTTAAATTAAATTGATTGAAAGTTACTTAGACATGACCTTGTTAACTAAACATGTCAAAAATAAAAAAATCAAAGGAAAAAAAAGTTAAATTAACTCTAGTCAACCCGTTCAATTCATTGCTTAGGTTATGAAATCTACTAAGTCAAATTAATTTTTTATTTTATTATATGATAAAAAATATAAAACATGATTTAACATCAACTCAACACTTAAAATATAAAATTAAATAAAAACTTTATATTAAAGGATGAAAATAAAAAAAATACCAAAAAAAAAAGTGGGGGGAGGGGGGGGTAAAAGCATTAAAGAATAAAATTATGTAAAAAATTCATATTAAAGAATAAAATTGATACAAAAAACTTAAAAAAAAAAAACCCAAAGGGCAATAAAAAAACCTAAAGAACTTGTAAAATCCACCCTAACTATTTTATTTTAGTTGTTTTAGTAATTTGGACATCCTAAATAATAATGAGCAAACTATCCTAAATAATAATGAGCAAACAACTAAATAATAATGAGCAAACAACTAAATAAAATGAAAGAAGTAAATAATTACACACTGAAATAACTAATTGATCTAGAGATTTACTAAAAAATATACCAACCATGGATTTTTAAGATGAAAGAGTAGGTGCTAAGGTGGAGATCGAGCCTTTTACCAACATTTCAAAAGTAATTTACGGGGCCAAATGAAAACTGAATGGGTAATAAGAGACCCATTTATAGTTAAAGTATGCATAGTATTCTTTAAAATTCATTCTATTACTTGGGCAAGTCAGAGGCCCAGGCCTGGAGACAGAGGATCCATGGCTGAAAATTGAGCAAAGCAAGGGGAAAGTTGCAAAACAAATATCTTCAATCATTTAAAACTCAAATAGATAAACTCTGAATAGTTATTTAATTCTTGCATTATCTAATTACTGAAGAGAATGTTCAAGAATAATTTATTTCATTTTGACTCTCTCAGTTCCTACGGGATGCTCCATTTATGATATTAGTAGAAATCCATGCACTTCGTCAGAGAAGTTAAAAATAAAAATAAAAATGAAATGATTCAATACATGACTTTGTTTGCTTGAAATTGAAGTCTTGAAAAAATTCCTTTTAATCCCTAGTTTTCAAAAAAATTATTTTAAAATGTTTTGGTCCATGTCTAATAAAAATTAAAATTTAGTCTTTATGATACCTTTTGTAATTAGATCTTGCATAATTACTCTTAATTATGTAACGGTTTACTCTTAATATAGTGAGTTGTTAAATTATAATATTTTATTATGTTATAATTGTTGGAAATGTGACACAAATGACCTAAAGTCAGCGATGCCATGGTGGTTGATGGCAATTGCAAAATTCTCTTTCTAATTAAGCCATATTCAAGAACCCAAGAAGACTTTTGAAGAGGAGACACTGCTGAACAAATCCTTCTAGCTCCAAGACTGCAAGCCTCTTATGTTTTCTCCCCTGCTCTGCCATTTTCAGAACTAATCCTTAATATTGTCAAACTATTGGAGGCAAGATTATCAAACTATTGATAATTTAATATAACTTTCCCCTCTTTTCAAGAACAAAATCATTTTCTCTATTTTCGATATATATGCTGTCTATATAATTTCATCAATGCTTTTACAATTTAATGCAAGTATTCACTAGTTTTCCGAATATAGAAGTATATATCTCAAATTGAAAATCTTTTATATCCTTAAATAGAAAAACATAATCCACTAAAAATAAAATCCTAATATACAGAATATCCTAATAAGTCTCTTTTCTATTTAAATAAAATTAATTTTTTTGAGAAAATCTTAACAATTAAATAAAAATAATTTAGTCTAAAATAATGAAATTTTCATCCCCACGATCATATTTTCCAAAAAATTAAAGCTTGGAGAGAAATTTCGAATTTTTTGTTTAGCCTTCCTTAATTGCCTTGGCTTGAGCCATAAAACAAAGAGCAATTTCAAAATTTCCCTGTTTAAGTTTTTTTTTTTTTAATTTTATCGTACGTCACCTGCGCGGCGTCGGCTAGCGATTATTCCACTTCAATCTAAAATGTATGGTATCTATCTATCTTTTTGGCAAATGTGGAGAGACAAGAAGATATTGTCTTTTGTCGGTGGAAAATGAAATGGGAGTCGCCACCTAGTATTTTGGTCACTAGGAACCCTAACTGGTCTTAGAGATCAGTCACGGGGACTGGTTGCGTAAAGGTAAGGTATTAGCACCCCAAATACGCCCTATCTAAGGTAAGCTACATTGTTTATTTGTCTGATAAAATCCGAGGTCTCGTTGTGTTTCCTAGTTGTGTGTGTTTCCTAGTTGTTGGTATGGTTCCAGAAAAATCCTCATCAGTAAGGAGATCCTTATCTTATTAGGTAATTCTGACATTAACAAAAGAATTTAATATCCAGAATACGTCTTACGTATAAGATCGCAACCCCAGATATAAAAAAAAAAAACAAAATAATTTTTTTGGAATTTTTGAAATATTGGCCTAGTTCTCATGGCTTGAATAAACTGGTTATTAAAGCCAAAATGCATGCTAATACATATATTGTTTTGAAATTTCTTTTTGTTGTGTGAAAATATGATGTTATAATATATATATATATATATATATATATATATATATATATATATTAGAGAGACTAGGCCGTATACATGAAAACAAAACATTTTTATTTTTAATTTTTTTGTCTTGACAAAAACCGGGTATTTTAATACCGGATTTGTATCTTTACAGTATAAAAATACAAACCGATACTGATCCAAATGCAGTAATGAAATTGCGGAAAATCACAGATTTTTTGAAAGGTTTTTTTCTTTGAATTTTTAAATGTTTTGATTGGACCGGACCCAGCCCGAAAGGAGACTGGGTCGAAATCGGCCCGAAATAAAACGGGCCTACAGGGCTGGACTCAGCCCAGCCACAGGGGCTGGGCTGCTATTCCAATGAGTTTAAAACTGGTTACTGTGCACCTGCACAGTAACCAGCTAATTAATTTCTTGCTTGCAGAACGTGCACAGTGCACGTTCTGCATGCAAGAAGACGATCTATCAAAGGGGAACTAGGGGAAGCATTACCTGGGATGATGAGGTTGGGTAGATGAGCTGACGGTGGTGCTGGTGCCTGGCTCGGCGGTGGTGTTTGTTGCGGCTGCTCTTCCTCTTCGCGCTGCTTCTTCTCTTTATTTCCTTTGCTCCCTCTGTCAACAAGGTTCTTCTCTTTCTTCAGCAGCTTCGTGGAGATGCTGGTGGTGGCGGCCTCGGGAGTGGCTTGGACGGTGGTCGGCCCTTCTTCCTCTTCTTCTCTACGTTTTTCTCTTCAGCTCTGTTCTCCTCTGTTTCCGTTTCCTCCTGCTTTTCGCGGGGCTGTTATTGACTGAGATGGCAATGGCAGCTGGTGGCAGTGGAGAGGAAGTGCTCTGTTCCTGGTGGTGTTGCTGCGGCTGGGAAGAAGATGGTGAGCTGTCCTCAGTGTTGGGCAGTGCCTTGCTGCTGTTTTCTTCGCCTGCGTAGAGGTGCAGGTTCCTGTTTTTCTTCGATGGTGGCGCGGCGTGTGGCTGGAAGATGATGAGCTGAGGAAGGATGGTGGTGGCGTGGGCAGTGCTGCTGTGTTCGTGCTCCAGGTGGCGTTGGTGTCGCGGCTGGCTGTGACGGTGGTCGGTGGCTGAGGGAGCCCAGTGACAGCAGCTGTTCTTTCCTCTCTGCAGCGGCTCCCTCTCTTCCGTTTTTTTGCTTTCTGTCCTCTGTCTCTGGTGTTTCCTTCTGTCAGCAGTTCAGGGGAGGTGGGAAGGTGAAGGTAACAAATCAATGGTGTTGGCAGTGTTGGTGTGTTGGTCTTTCCCTCCTGTTCTGTTTCAGAGCTTCCCCGTTTTCTCCCCTTCTTTTCTTATCTCGTTTCCTCTCTTCCTAACCTCTCACAGTAGCTCTCTTTTTTTCAAAACTTCCCTCCCTTTTCAGTTTCAAAAGAGCCCTCTCTCGTCCCTAAAAAATCCCTCCTTGTCCTCCTGCTGCTGGTGTTGAGAGCAGTATTTATAGGCTAGAGGGGAGCGGGCTGCTGTTGCGCGTGGGGAGCAGGGGACACCAGGTGAGGTCTCCAACGGGCGTGGCTTTGCAGGGCACGCTGGCACTGTTTTCTATCCATGGGGTTTTGGGTTTTGAGAGCAGCATGCGGGGAGAGAGAGAGAGAGGAACAGTGTTCCTTTTTATTATTATTTTCTTTTTATTTTATTTGTGGGGACTCAAAAATGGGTTACAACAGATGCCCCCTCTTTATAATACTTACAGAGCAATGGTTTTGCGTCGTAAGTTTTATAAGATAAATAAAACTGAACTTCCGAAATTGATCTTGTCGAAGCTTGATCAATCTGAAATTTTGTCTTTACAGCAATTCCCTTTCAACACGAAACAATGATCAAAACTTAGTCATCTTGAGATTCCAATCTGGCAATCCTCTGACCTCTAACTTTGATTAGATTAACCTGGCATTCCATCCGAGATCCCTTCTGGCGATCTCTTTTAACTAAAAATCTATATTTGTAGTTTGGCCAACCTGAAATCCCATCTGGCGATTTCCCTTAGCCAAAGCTGATATCTGTGTTGCGGTTGGGCTAACCTGAGATCCCATCTGGCGATCCCCTTTAACCAGAACCAAAATCCTGTGTGGTTGGGCTAACCTAAGATCCCATCCGGCGATCCCCTTTAACCAGAACCAATATCCTGTGTGTGGTTGGGCTATCCAGCGATCCCCTTTAACCAGAACCAATATCCTATGTGTGGTTGGGCTAACCTGAGATCCCATCCGGCGATCCCCTTTAACCAGAACCATTATCCTGTGTGTGGTTGGGCTAGCCTGAGATCCCATCCGGTGATCCCCTTTAACCAGAACCAATATCCTGTGTGTGGTTGGGCTAGCCTGAGATCCCATCTGGCGATCCCCTTTAACCAGAACCATTATCATGTGTGTGGTTGGGTTAACATGAGATCCCATCCGGCGATCCCCTTTAACCAGAACCAAAATCTGCGTGTGGTTGGGCTAATCTGAGATCCCATCAGGCGACCTCCTTTAACCAGAACCAAAATCTATAATTGTAGCTCAATCAACCTGGAATCCCATCTGGCGATTTTGTTCAACCAAAGCTGAAAAATGAGATCCCTTTTGGCGACATCCTTTAAGCAAAACCAAAAAACTATATTTGTAGCTCGGGCAACTTGGAATCCCATCTGGCGATTCTCTCTAACCAAAGCTGAAATATGAGATCCCTTCTAGCGACCTCCTTTAACAAAAGCTGAAATATAAGATCCCTTCTAGCGACCTCCTTTAATCAAATCCAAAATATGAGATCCCTTCTGGCGACCTCCTTTAACCAAAACCAAAAAACTATATTTGTCGCTCGGTCAACCTGGAATCCCATCTGGCGATTCCCTTTAACCAAAGCTGAAATATGAGATCTCTTCTGGCGACCTCTTTTGACCAAAGCTGAAACATGAGATCTTTTCTAGCGACCTCCTCTAAGTAAAACCAAAAAACTATATTTGTAGCTCAGTCAACCTGGAATCCCATCTGGCGATTCCCTGAAACCAAAGCTGAAATCGATGTTGTTCTTCCTAATGGCAGGGTTTGAACCTTTCGTTTTCTTTTAAAAATTTCCTAATAGGTTCTTCTCACTTTATTGTTGTTCCATAATCAAAACCGTGATTCTTTGCTATCATCAACTCAATGATTCTTTCTTCGTCCACAATCTTGTTGGATTACATTAAGGATTCCTCCTGTAACGATTCAAAAAACATATATGCAATGATTTATGATTAGATGTCATGCATGCATTCTTACCTGGCTTTGAAACATAGGTCCCATCATCTTCTTCTATTTCATGAAACTCTCTCTTGACATGAGCTTGCTTTTGAAGTCGTATGCTGGCTTCATTTCTCGTGCTGCCTTTTTTACTTATCATATCTTTGAGAAGAAGTCTTCGACTTTCTACAAGTAGCTTTTTTCAAGATGTATGACTTGTCATTGCCTTCTTTGTCATGCTTTTGTCAAATGCTTTAACTTATCTTTTTCAAATCTACAGGCTCTCATCCCGTTGTAAAATCACGTAAAACCTTTCATGAAATATCTTTTATTGCTCCCAGTGTAGGGTGTGATCCTAGTCCGGGTTTTTATAAAGAAGAAATTCATTGCGGCTCAAACAGGACCACCAACGATAAACTCTTTAGAGAGAAGCAAACTATCAATATGGAGTGGTACATGAAAATTTAAACTTAGGCGACTTCTCTGTTTGAAATGTAATCTATAAGGGCAAAAGAGTAGTCACAGTCCAAATGTAAAACGTCGACGGCTTCCCTGTTAAGAAAATTAGCTTATAGATGGCCATGATCAAAACTTTTGATTGAGTGGAATTATAAATAAGATTGAACCTTATACAGTGTTTGGCAATAATGTTGAATATGATTTTCGAAAAGATAGAATGTAAACCACATGTTTATATATAGGTGGGGGTATGAATCATAGACTTAGAAATCGATCAATTTTTGTTTTTGTCATTGGGATTGATTGATTTGAATCAGAGGCTTCATTAGTATAATGTATACTTGTGTATGTATATATATGTATTTGAATGTAAGTGACATGCATGAAATAGCAGATAAGGCAGAATTATATTTGAATTATATATATGTATTGAATGTAAGTGATATGCATGAAATAGAAGAGTCTTATCTTATTGGATAAAAACATAACTATTTTAATGTCTATATATAAAAGAACTAATTTTTTAATCTTGAAAATACGTCTTACGTATAAGTTTATAATTTTAAATACTAAAATAAAACAAAATATTTGTTTTGGTATTTTTAAAATATGGGTCTAATTCTCATGACTTTAATAAATTGGTTATTAAAACCTAAAATACATGCTAACATATATTTGTTTTGAATTTTTTTGTATGAAAATATAATATGATTTTTATATCTCTGAAAGAATTAGTCATATGAATGAAAACAAGACTTTTATATATATATTTGCAACATTTTGAAGAATAACCGAGTATTTTAATACCGGATTTATATCTTTACAATATAAAAATACAAACCAATATTAATCAAAATCAGTAGAAAATTCTACGAGAAAATCACAAATTTTTTGAAATTTTTTTGGAATTTTTTGTTGTTTTTTATATGATATTACATTATTTATTATTATATTATAATATTACATAGGGATGGGCTTGGCCCAATTATGTGGGTTGACCCCACCCTAGCTGGACTGAGATCGGCCTAGAAGTAATTCGGCCAATTTTGGCCTAACAAAACTATTTCAAAGAAGATTGGGCCGGACATGACCTGACCCAATATATTTTGGTGTGGGTCAAACCCGATCTGACCTATGAATAGTGGATTCTTCATTGTTCATATGCTACGTGAATAGTGGAGAGTGAATTATAATTCACTCTCCACTATTCATTAGCAGAAAAAGGAGGAGAAAGAAGGGAAGGGGAAGCTAACTTGGGGTGGTGGTGCTGTCATTCAAGGTGGCTCAAAGTGGCGGTGTTATGGCGTCAGGCGGGTGTTCCAGGTGATTGTTCTAGGCTGAAGTTCCTCTTTTTTTCTCTTCTGTTTCTCTGTTTTTCTTCTTCTTTTTGTTTTTGTGTTTCTGCTTCTCCTTTTTTTTCTTTTTATTTTCTTCTCTCGTTTTTGTCTCTGCTTCCTCCTCTCTTTTTCTTCGTCTGCTTCCTCCTGTCTTTTTCTTTCTTTCCTTTATTTTTTTTCCCTTTTTGTTCTCTTTTTATTTCTCTATTTTTCTTTGTCTAATTGTTCTCTCCTCCTCTCAAAATGTTGTCCCCTTCACGGTGGCTTCCGTGTTTGAAAAGTAATTTATAAGGGAAAAAAAGCAGTCACAATCCAAATGCATGTAAAATGTGGAACCCTGTTAAGAAAAGTTAGCTTAAAGATGGCCATTATAAAAACTTTTGATTGAGTGGAATTATAAATGAGATTGAACCTTATACAGTTTTTGGCAATAATCTTGAATCTGATTTTCGAAAAGATAGAATGTAAACCACATGTTTAATGTATTGGGATGGATTGATTGATTGATTGGGATTGATTGATTTGAATTAGAGGCTTCATTAGTGTAATATTGTATACTTGTGATTTGCATGAAATAGTTTGAAGTAGAGGCTTCATTAGTGTAATATATATATATATATGTATTTGAATGTAAGTGATAAGCCATAATTATATTTGAATTAATTCTTTTGAAGGGAACCTTCATGAAAAAGTTTGATCAGATTTAACCATTTATTTACAAAAATTTCTCAATGTGAACCAATCAATATTTATCATAAACTCAGGAAAAAAACTCATATAATTTTTCTCTGGAAGATCTCATGATAGAATCTCTAAAAGGTACAATCAAATTTAGAAAGAGAAAGAGCAACATTGTCTATATAAGTTTAAAATCCATTGGAACTCTTTGGGAAGAAAAAGAAAAATCTATTTGTTGCATCCTTCTATTATGAAAAAGCAACAATGAATCTCAAATATATACTTGCTATTTGTTTCATTCTGACTCTCACAATGTCTAGAGGATGCTCCATTTATGATATTAGTAGAAATCCATTCCCTTTCGTCAGTTAAATTTATATATATAAAAAATTATATAATATAATTGAAGTCCTGACAAAATTCCATGGGTTTGCTCAACTTTATTTATTTATTTTTTTTGTAGTAAGGTTGTTTGGAAAAAGTTATGTTTAAGTAGGAACCAAAAGTAATTTGGTTCAATTCATGTATGTGACGAGGATGTTTCCATCTTATTGATAATCATTTCTACATTAAAATCATGAAAGTGACCCGAAGGGTTCATATTGACTTGGTAATGCTTTAGTCTTATGACACTTTTTGTAATTAGATATCTGCGTAATTATTCTTAATCATGTAATCCTTTAGTACTTAATCTTTTTATATATATATAATGCTTGTAATTTAATGAGTCATTAAATTAAAATATTTCTGATATCATTTACAATAAGGCTAAATTATAAAAAAAAATTAAATCAATCTTTTATTCTTTTTATGATTTTTTGAAAATGTTTTGATGACTTTTCAAAAACATGTGATTTTAATTATTTTATAGTTAATTTTAGATTTTAATTATTTTTCTTAGTTAGTGTTTTTATTATTTGATTATCTTAATACAAATTCGTAGTTGTGGATTATTAACTAGACATAAAAAAAGTACAAATTACAACTAAAAGAGCAAATTCTGAAGGTCCAACAAAAGTTACATGCGAACAAGTTATGAGCCTGAAAAAGATAAATAATGAAAATATGACTTCAACAACTCAGTGAGTAGATAACATTCAATATACATACACGAGGTAATACAATAATGAGGAATATATATATACAATCATGGCTCTAAATTCTTACATAGAACTTATCCTTTAAATAATTCAATCAGAGTTTAATGCAGCAGTAACAACAAATTAATTTCATAATATAATTTGATTATCTTAATACAAATTCATAATTGTGTAGTATGAACTAGACGTAAAAAAAAGTACAAATTACAACAAAAAGAGTAAGTTCTAAAGGTCCAACAAAAATTACCTGCAAACAAGCTATAAGCTTGAAAAAGATAAATAATGAAATGTTGACTTCAACAGCTCAGTGAGTAAATAACGTTTAATATACATACACGAGGTAATACTACAATGAGGAATATATATACAATTATGGCTTTAGGTTCTTATAGGAAGGTTTCTCAAATAGGCCATAACTAGAATATCATAAGGTAAAGCTTATCATAAAATCAAAATGCAATAAGCATGAGGTTCTATACTGTGGAATGATTAGTCCACACATGTTGGTGACTTCCCTGACTAATTAAGGTTTCAGATACGATATGCACAAAGATTAACACTACCTTGTTAGCATGGATATTCTAACTAGCATACCATAGGTTCATATCATATTCAAACAAATAGATTCATTTCTTAATGCTCAACTCATGACATCAATCAAATGAGGAGCTATCAATTTAGAAATCAATTCAAAATATATATTGGTTCATATTAAGAATTTAGATTCAACAATTGATCATGCTTTATCATAACAAGGATAATAATCATATATATATATATATATATATATATATATATATATATATATTATAAAGAAGCATGATCTAATTCATATTAACAACTCAAATATTTATAATATTTTTCATGCATATGAAAAATTATCCACTCACCTGATTCAAAAAAGAACCAAACTCGAAAGCAGATACTGAAAAAAATCCTACTGATATCCCGCGGGTAGAATATCAATATTATCTTAATACAAAAGGTGACATACTAAAAAATAACTCAAAAAGAACTTACAACCTATTTAATATACTTAACTAAGGGTTTATTCCATAACTCTATATGTTTTTGAGCTAATTAGTCATTTTTCCCAAAAATAAAAAAACTAAACGAATTTTCTCAACAGCTAATTCATAAGAAAACAAATAATAAGACTTGATAATAATTCACTAAATAACCCTCAATTATTCATCAAACCAATCTGATAAAGCTAATATTACATCTAGGCACCAATTTGAAATTTTATCATATTTTTAGGGGTCAAATTGTAATTTTATCAAATTGGAGGACCAAACTAAAAATGTCATAAATTCATAACCATACTAGAATTTTGCCTATATTTCATCCTCAGTTCTGTCCATAATCTCAAATTATGCTTTAGGTACCATTCTGTAATTTTAGCATATTTTTAGGGGTCAAATTGTAATTCTGTCAAATTGGAGGACCAAACTGAAAATATCATAAATTCCTAACTATACTGGAATTTTGCCCATAATTCATCCTTATTTCTGTCCAGAATCTCAAATTATACTCCAGGGACCATTCTAGATCTTTTAGCATATTTTTAGGGTCAAAGTGTAATTTTGTTAAATTGAAGGACCAAACTGAAAATATCATAAATTCATAGCTATAGCGGAATTTTGTCCATAATTCATACTCAATCCTGTCCAGAATCTTGAATTATTCTCCAGGGACCAATCTGTAATTTGTTTCCAAAGTTCGGGGACTAAACTATAATTTTCACAAATTGAGGAACCAAATTGAAATTTCATCATCTTCAACCTCAAACCCAGATTTTTCCACAAAACACTTACAGATATATCAATATTTCTAACTCAAATTCATCATTTAAATAAACCATAACTCAAAATCAACATTTTTACCTAAAATCTTTCAAAATCAACTAATTAACTCAATACCCATAATAATCAACCCATAATATTCAAATCAATTCATCAATCAAACCGAAAATAAAATCTCCGAAACCCTAATCTTCAACAAAACAGAAAATTAAAGCTAAATAAAACACATTTATACACATCAAATCAAACACATTTATACACATCAAATCATAAATCTTACATTTTAAATTTATTGTCTCTAACTCTCTTCTCCTTTCTTTATTTTTCCCTCTTTTCTCATCTTCTTTTCCTTTTCTTCTCTCCTGCCGGCCCTCACTCTGAATTTTCAAATCCCTCTTTCTTTCTTTCTTTCTTTTATAATAATACTATTTATTTATTTATATCTACTTCTAAGCGTCAAAATCACGTCCATCTTTTTTAATTAAGGAGTTAAATTAGAAAAGGTATAGTACAAAACGTCATGCCATTTCCCTATAAATAGCCTTCCTTTGATGATGATTTAGGTCCTCGAGCATCAAAGTACTAATCTCGAGCATTTGTCTCTATTTCATTCAAGAAAATGGAAACCCAAGCACATTTAACAGCAAACACCAATCAACAAAACAATTCTCGTCGACGGGCAAATTTCCCACTAAGCTTGTGGGGTTAGCTTCGCTTCATTTTAGATAAATTACAGTAAATATATATATAAGTCATTGTTCACTCAATACTATAAATACAGGTCTTTAACTATTTGAAAAGTTTTTATTTTTTTCTATTTTACAAAAAAACTAAACAAATTCTTAGATTATTTTTAGAACAGTATTTTGTTTTACCATCTAATAAAACAAAAGACTTTTGATGTCTCTATATATTAGTTGTAATTATATATTTGCTTTAAATTCGATATTAACTAGTTTGAGAACAAATAATATTTTCATGATATTGAATCTTCATATTACAAACTCACACAATCAAAACAAATTCTCCCAACAATTTCATTTTTTATACTAATATTTTGGAAAAAAAAATAAATCCAAAAACTCAATTTACTAGAAAAAAGTTCAGAAATCATTTAATATAAACAATAATTTTTATACTCACATTTATTTATTTGCAGTCTCTTTTATCATGAAACAATAACCATTTATTTTGAGGCTAAACTGTCTCAAATCATTTGAAGCCATTTCATGATTGAAAACAAAATTGAACCATAACTTAACATGTGAAGACATTAATGTACCGTTTTTCTTATGCTTCAATACCAAAATCATTTTTCTTATGTAACGTCTTGATATTTTATTATAAATAGCCTTCCTTTGATGATTTAGATACTCAACCAGCAATTAAAGAACTGGCCTCATGTTCATCTAAAAAAAAATGGAAACCCAAGCACATTTAACAGCAACCAGTAATCGGCAAAACAATTCTCGTCCAGAGGCAAATTTCCCACCAAGCTTGTGGGGTTGTAGCTTCGCTTCATTTTCCTTCCCACAAGCGGTAAATTACTTCTCTTCTATATATGTATAGCAGTATTAAGAAAATTTAAGTTTCAAAACTATATACAAGCTATTAGAGTCATTAGATTTGTGGGATCTATCATCCAATTCTGCCCTAAGATTAGAATATGATGTTTCATAATTTGTTTTTAATTTTTTAATTATATATTACCTGTCTGTGTGTTTTTTAATGATAAAATCATATATATCCTATGTTTCCAAAACTTTAATAATTGTTTGATTAGTTCAGATAAACTAGAGATTAAGTTATAACTAACTCTTTTTTTTATATGAAGTAATCATTTTAAAATCTAATTAATACGACAGTTGATTCTTACTGAATATTTCACTGCAGGAATTCGAGACATACAGCGGACAAGTACAAGTGTCGAAGGAAAATGTGAAGGACATGCTAAAGGCATCCAAAAAGGATCCAGTGGAACATATTGAATTCATTAATCTGTTATGTCGGCTTGGTGTGTCATATCATTTTGACGACGAGATTGAAAACAGCCTCAAACAAAATTTTGATGACCTTCCTAATCTTCTTGAGAAACATGACTTTGATCTCTACACTGTGTCACTTCTATTTCGAGTATTAAGACAGCATGGATTCAAAATACCTTGCGGTGAGCGCATACTTCCACTTTATAGCCTTTCAAACTTTAATTAATATCTCAAAAATTATTTCTTGAACAGTACTTTAAACTCTGCTAAATCTTTCTTTCACAAGAAGTAATATATGGTCAAATTAAGATTATTAAAAAAAAGACTAGAACAGTAAAGTTATTGTGACTAGCAAAACTTCCGTGAAACTAAATAAATATTCTTTCATAATCCACAAACATCTTTTGAAAATTGGCTAAAATTTGACACAGTGTAGAGATCAAAGTCATGCTTCTCAAGAAGATTAGGAAGGTCATCAAAAATTTCTTTAAGGCTGTTTTCAATCTCGTCGTCAAAATGATATTGAAGCATAAGAAAAATGGTACAAACATTATATCTAGGTTAATGTCTTCACATGTTAAGTTATGGTTTAATTTAATTTAATTTATTTATTTTTCTTAATCATGAAATGGCTTCAAATGATTGGAGACAGTTTAGCCTCATAATAGACTTGACTGGAGACAGTTTAGCCTCGTAATAGACTTGATAATCTGGGATTTGTAAGAAAGAAAGATGGTTGAGTTATGTTTTAAAGGGATTTGTAAGAAAGAAAGTTGGTTGAGTTATTATTGAGCAAAAAAAAAAAAAGTTAAGAGTTCATCCAATTTGAATAAAAAAATTTCTATTTATTAAAAAATATATTAAAAATGGGGTAAAAAATGAGTGATAACCCTTCTAATAAAAGTTGGTTATCTAGAGTTATATCAATGAATTCTCCTATTAAAATTAGTGAAATTAGAGCTAGATTCTGTCAGGAATTCCAACTCCCCCATGCGCGGACCGGTGGTGTACTGATAGTTGCTCAAAGGAGGCTAAGCACACTAAGACACAATATTTAACGTGGTTCGGCAAATTGCCTACATCCACGGGAAAGGTTCATATTATTAGAGATTAGAGAAAGGATACAATACAAATACATGGAAGAGGAGGATCACTTCACTCAAACTCAACTCCCAACTCTCTTGCTGCACTTGCAGTTACTGCCCTTGGCAGCCCCTCTTTCTCTCTTGTTCTCTTCACATTCTCACAACCCTCTGCTCAGTTTGCTCTGCTCTCTTGGTGCATATTTATAGGCAAGAATGGTGCCACCAGCTCCAACTCTTCTTCAACAAAGGTGGTTGCACATGGGTTGCACCATTTTGTCAATGGTTGGTGAAACTACCATTATAGGCTTTTGACAATGGCAACCCTCTCCTAGAGTAGGGCTGCAGATGCTGTCACATAAGTGGCAATATCCCAACAATCACCCCTGTCATAACCCAATTTTTGACCATTTTATTTTAATTATTATTATTATTTTATTTACTGAAAAGGATAAAAAAAATGATGATGATGATAAAAAAATAATAATGATAAAAAAAACAAGTAAAATGAGATAAATGAAGAATGAATTAAAATTTGGGTTAAGGGCAACATGATTAGAAGTTTTGAGGTTTAATTAAACTTTGGAATTAATCTAATTAATCCAATCAAGGGTTTAATTGGAGAATTGATAAGTTTTAGACTTAATTGGACTTTGGATTTAATTAAATTAATGAAATCAAGGACTTAATTGAAGAAATAGCAAAGTTTGGGGTTAATTGGGGGCACGATTGCAAAACAGATTAAAGTCCAAGGATTAGTTTGTAAAAAGCGCTGAAAAACAGGGGTCCAATTACAATTTATCCAGGGATTACACGATTTCAGAACTTCAGTGACTAGATTGCAAATGGCCATTCCCATCACACAAATGGCGCCGTTTCTAGAAATCAGTCGTCGCCTTTTTCGTCTCCTTCCACAGGAACGGTTTCTGCAGTAATGGCTTTGAAGTCATTTCAATTGTAGAGATGCTTGGCATTCTCTGGCTATAAAGCCAGAGAAGATGAGAGATCGCACAGGGGGGGAATCACAGAAACGAAAGGAAAAAAAGAGAGCCACGAATAGAGGGGGACCAGAAATAAACAAGCAGAAATAAAAAAGGAAGAAACGCTGAAACAGGTCGGAGAGATTGCTGGCCCTCCTTCGGAACTCCAGCTTAGGGGATTCCAATTTCCCCTCTCCCCAGAGCACAGGCTCAACACACCAAACGCACAGAGACATAGCAGAGGAAATGAAGCAGACTCAGGGGGGAGAAAACGAACACCAAAGGAAGGAAACAGAGGACTAAACCCAGCTTTGGTTTAGTCCCAGAATTCAAGCATAACACAGAATAAAACAGAGCAAGAAAACAAAGAAAAAAAACAAGCAGAAAAGGAAGAATCACCCGAGAGAACCGATATCGTCATCTTTTTAATTCCTTCATCTCAAGAATTGAGAAACAGAAGAACGCAGAAAAAAAAAGCAGAAAAGGCGGTGGGCAAGGCAGCAAAGGAAAGCAGAAGGGAAGAACCTAAGCAGAGGAAGGCCACCGTGACCAGCACCATCGTTGCTACTGCTTTCGATTTTTTTCAGAACCAGGTAAGTAAGCTTCACTTCCCCCACTTTTCATTTTAATTCACTCCCTTTACCTGCACTTGCACGCGTGATTTAATTCACGCATGCTTTATGTTGCCCAGCCGGGTCACTGGCTTGGGCAAGTGACCGGGCCGGGCCGGGCTGGCTGGGTCCAACCCAGCCCCCACATGGGCTGAGCTAGGCCCAGCCCTCAAAAACATAAATAATAAAAAATAGAAAAATAAAAAAATAAAAAAAAGAAAAAAAGAAAAAAAAGAAAAAATGTGTATGCATAAATAAAAATAATATAAATTTATTAGTTTATTCACTGACGCCAGAGTCAGGAATAAAAATACCGGTTTAAATTTATATTATTTTTATTCATTATATTTTATTTTATTTAGCTAGAAAAATAAAAATATATGGATGTGTAAAAATAAATTTATTTTATTTGTTTATTCACTGACGCCAAAGTCAGGAATAAAAATATTGATCCAAATTTATTTTATAGCTACGTAATATTTACCAACGCCAGAGTTGGTATTATTCGTAGTTGAATATTCACTGGCGCCAGAGTTAGGAATATTGCAAGTAAACCATCAGAGCATAAACCAATAAATATTTAGCAATTTAAGACAAAATCAGCAATGCAGTCTGCCTCAGGCAGAACGTTTAAGGGGTGATAATATCTTCCTTTTTACGTAACCAATCCCGTACCATAGAATCTCTGTTGACCAGCTAGGGTTCCTAGTGACCATAATACTAGGTGGCGACTCCTTAAACAAGACTTTTCCCCTAAAAGAACAAGATGCCAGATATCTGTTCTTTTTTCCATAATCAAAGATTATATTTTAGGGCCGCCGCGATGTCGGGTGCGACAACCCCCTTTGCCATTTATGTGGGGCAATTGTCCTCTTGCTTCTTCAGCACAAGCTTGCATCCTGCAGCTCTTCCAAGCTTACCATTCTGAGAGCATCTTCGGCCAAGTTTACATGGTACTTGCCACACCTTTCAATCACCAGAGTCATCAAAGCACACCCTTGCTCACACCAAAGGATCACTACAACCAGATGGTCTGCCACTTCACATCTGAAAGTGTTAACGCTTGTCTCTGTGACAACATTCCCCTTCGAGCGTATCAACCATGCTCGGTCCAGAATGATTTATCAAGCCTCACACCAAGGCTTACAACACCCCCTCAAACGAAAATTTCTATTTCAAGTGCGATAGTCATTATCTGAGTATCTCAATATGATCACGAGCTCACCACTCTTCCAAGAGTCTACTCATCCAAGAGTTGTGTCTGCCCTCTGTTCCACCCTAGGAACCACGCCTTACTTCTCCATGAGTTTCTCGCTCTTAGTCCCAAGATTCTAGGTAGCTTTCCACCTTTAACCATGGGGACAACCCATTAAAGGTTGATCCATATATGTCTTGATACTCTGAGTATTACAATGCCTTCACCGAGCTCACCACCTTGACAAGAGTTAACTTGTTCCAGGAAACTGCGCATGCCCTTTGCTCCTACATAGCAATTACATCTTAATGCTCCACAAGTCACCCACTTATTGTCCAAGGCAAATGTCTTCTAGCTCATTGATTTTTAGCATGGGGGCAATATCCATGAAAGTCAATCCTGCATTTGTCTCCATACTCATCATAGCCACTTCATTGGCTATCCATACATGCATTTGTCCACTTATATCTAGCCATCACATTGGCTTTGGGGTGTTCTGAACTGGGCTCATATCGTGGCCCACACACCTTCTCCTCAGGTGTCTCCGCTCGTCGTCATACGGCGGTCTGAATTGGGGCTTATATCAAGGCCCTCACACCTTCTCTAAGGTGTCTTCGCCCGTTGTCATAGGGCGGTCTGAACTGGGGCTCATATCAAGGCCCTCACACACCTTCCATCTAAGGTGTCTTCACCTTTCATAGGTGGTCGCATCCTCCTTCAGTTGAGATGCTTCAAAGTGGCTCCAAAAGTCTTTACCACTATGTGCACTATAGGAGAGAGTACTGCCACCGATTATATAGAAAGAGAAAGTTGCGGTATACTCCTCGCAATCCTCCACCTCGATTCTATGTTTGGAGCTTTTACGCATTTCTGCTTGACAGCTCCACCTACAGCAACTCTCTTTGGTGTCTTCACCTTTCATCATAGACGGTCGCATCCTCCTTCAGTTGGGATGCCTTAAAGTGGCTCCAAAATTCTCTACCACCATGTGGACTATGGGAGAGATTACTGCCACTAATTACATAGAAAGAGAAAGTTGTGGTATACTCCTCGCAATCCTCCACCTCAATTTCTATGTTTGGAGCTTTTGTGCCTTTTTGCTTGACAGCTCCACCTACACCAACTCTCTTTGGTGTCTTCGCTTTTCATCATAGGCGGTCACCTTTTATCACAGGTGTTTGCACCCCCTCAATTAGGTGCTTCTACAATAGCTCTCTTTCCATCCTTGCATCTATTGGAAAGGTCTTCGCCTGTTGTCTTCATCAAGAGCACAAGAGACTTCCTGTTGTACAACCTCTACAGTCTCTGCTCTAAGCTTCATCTAGGAACTCTTATTCTCCTTGCACCTGTTGTCTCATTATAGTACCTCGTTGGATCCTACGGGTGTTCCTGCACAATCTCCGTGTGCCTTCGTGCAATTTCTGTTCTCCAGATTTCTCCATATTCCTTGCTTATGTTTGACAGCAGCTCATCCTGTCACAGCACCTGTCCAAGTCAAAATAGGGTGCCAATCTTTATCCTCTTGCTGTATTTCTCTTCCATTACTAGGGTCTTCATCAATTCTCCCCTAGAGAAATCACAGTCACCGACTTTGGAGAAATCACCACTCCATCAGATCCTTGAACATACGGAACCCAATTGTTCCCTTGTGCCGTCGTCTTGCTAGTTTTCAACCGTTTCAATACAAACTGATATATATACAAAAATAGTACCGTATGGATAATCCTTCCACTAAGCAAGTTCCCAGAAAAGATTGGAGGGGTCACACCAGTCCCGCTTAAAACCCAACCTCCTAGACAGAACTTCTTAAGCCATATCTATCCATCTTACTGTCTTTCTATATACACAAACATTTGCTAGCTTTGCTGCGGCTTTCCTTTACAAGTGATCGGGAATATCCTGGTTTTATACCTGATTTCTCAACATCTGGCGAGACTATAAGTTCTTAGATTCGTCAAGATTGGTCTTCATCAATTTTCACTCTCCACCTCAAATTTTCCACTTGATCGGGTGTCCAAAGTTTTCCAATTTTGCCTTCCCCACTTAGCAGTTCAACACATGTAATTGGGAAAACATGTGAGATTTCTTCTTCATTGTCGCATGTCACCTGCACGACGTCGGCTGATGATTTTTTCGTTGTCGTTTTCCTTGATTGGTTCGTTGGAGTCGCCACCTAGTATTTAATTGAGGGCTACTAGGAAACCTGGGTGTACTGGTCTTGTCAGAGATTCACGGGTAAGGGACTGGTTGTGGTTAGGGAAGGTATTAGCACCCCTAACGCACCCTACCTGAGGCAAGCTGCTTCGTGGCTTTGATGTGTTAAAGAAGTTTTAATAATTATCTTTTCATCGAATATTAGAAATACGACTTACGTGTAAGTTCATAATTCTTAACCGTGAGCAAATCAAAATATTAAATTCTTCTTTATTCTTTGCAATTTTATCATAAATAAAAAGAAACATCCATAAAACAAATACAAACACACACATACACTTTCACTATATTTCTTTTTTTTTTTTTTACATCAACACTACAAATAATACAAATTCAAAACTAAACAAAAAAAATTACATGAAACAATTTAAAATTTGCAAAATAGCCCCTAAAACTCCAGGAATTGCAGGGGAGTCCTTCAGGACCACAAAAATAGTGGCGGCGCGTGGGTTCACGCGCTGCCGCAGGAAACTCCAAAAAACCAGGGGATTTGGAATGTCTTCTTCCCCTCTGTTTTCCTATGCCGACGGTGAGAGTCACTGTCACCTGCAAAAGCCCAAAAATACACAAGGCAGTTGGTTTTAGTTTTTTTCTTTCTGGTTCACGGATTTGTTTGTTTTTGTTTTGGATCTGCTTTGTTCTTGGTTTCACCTTCTTCTCTGCTTCGTTGTTCTCTGCTGGTTGCAGGTCCGGTCGTTGATTCTCGGTTGGAAATGGGGCCGCTTCTGTGGGCGTCACTGGAGGAAGGACTGTTGTTGGCCGGTGTGCACGGCGGCTGAGGAAGGAAAGACCTAGTGGCCGAAAAAGGAGACCGTGGGTCTGAGGAGATGGGGAACGGCTCTGCCGGTTCTCTGGTCGGTGGAGATGAGGCTGTTCTGTGGTGCTGCTTGTGGTCGGTTGAAGGAGAGAGAGCTGGGTCTGTCGGCTGTGGGCAGAAGCTGCCGCTGTTGGAGGTCGGCTGGAGGAGAGAAGGCTAGGTCGGTCAAGAGAGGAGAGGGATGGCGCTGAGAGGAAGGTCTGTGTGCAGAGGGTAACAGTTGTGGTTTGGAGATGAGAGGCTGTGAATGGGGAAGATGAAGGGGTTGCTGGAGAAGATGGGAGAAGGAAATTGTGAGCGGCGGCTGGTTCAGGAGAATGGGTTGTTGGGTCTGTCGGGTGGAAGGTTGAAGATGAGAAGAAATGGGGGAACAGTGATGGCTGGCTTGGCAAAGGGAGAGGAAGAAAACCAAGAGCTGCTGAGAGAGAGAGACGGTGAGATGGCCCCGGGGGAATGTGGGGATCTCCAATGGCGGGGGGGGTTCCTTGGCTCTCTGGTTATGGGAGAGCAAAAGCCAAGGACCTCGGGGGACGACGACTATTTCAAAAGATCTCCAAAGTGGGCGGCTGCGGCTCCTTTAGCTTAAGAGGGAGCACGGCGGCTCTAGGAGAAAGGAAAAGGGTTTTTTAGGGTTAAGGTTTTTTTGTGTTTTTTTTTTTTCAAAATTACCCACTCTCCCCTTTTGTGTGAGTTGTGGACCTATACTTATAGGTAAAATGTTGCTTGGGCCTCAAAATTGGTCCCCCAACTTTCTTTTTTTTTTGTAAATTTGATTTTTCTTAATTTTTTTGTATTTTTTAAAAACAAGCAATATCAACGTCGACCCATGAGGAAAATCAATTATTTTAAAAAATGACGCGCGAAAAGTTGAACGCGCTTGAAAGACCTTTGAAAATTTAAATTCTTCTTTTTTAGACGAAGTTGAAAATGCTAAAAATGATGCAAATATATTACAAACATATGTTTTTTTTTTCGTTGTTTTTCACTATTTTTGGATTTTTTGAAAATTTTATTAAAACATGGGTCAAAAATTGGGTAGCAACATTCATCTCCATCGACCAACACGATGACCTTCATATGCCTCCTAATCGGGCAATCTCATTTTCTTAATTCACCACCACCACTTCTGGTCTCAATCTCAACGATTGGACCGTACCATTGCATCCGGAATGATCAAAGATTTCGTGATTTGAACCAATCTAACTAGGATGTGTAAATTAAAAACTGTCCACAAATTATCCAAGCAGTTGAAGAAATAAACAATTTAATTTTTAAAGAAACCATTACTTGTGACTGCTTACGACTAAAATAACAACAACTAAGGATTTCGTGATTTTCGTAATAACAATAGTGATGAAGTGGGGTTGTTCGGGTGAGAGAGGGAGGATCTGGTATGGGAAGATCGGCCAGGTCTGTGGGGATGAGGGAGCAAAGCCGAGAAGGGGAGGCTTGTGTGCAGGGTGTCGCACGTGAGCGACGTCGCGCCGATCGTCCACCCTCAAAATGTGTGGAGGGATATATATATCTGGTAAATATGGGGAGACAAGGAATTCTTTGTCTCTTAGCAGTGAGAGATGGTATGGGAGTCGCCACCTAGTATTTTGGTCACTAGGAACCTTAACTGGTCTCAGAGATCGGGTACGGGGACTGGTTGCGTAAAGGGAAGGTATTAGCACCCCAAATACGCCCTACCTAAGGTAAGCTGCATTGTTTGATTGTCTGATAAAAAAGCTAAGGTGTTATTG
>Ga0325410_1000354_pt1 | contig 46782 bp, 14 predicted proteins | sample PopdelMetagenome_16_FD_206182 | JGI IMG/M metagenome (GOLD analysis project Ga0325410, IMG submission 206182) | Populus deltoides microbial communities from Bellville, Georgia, United States - Xylem-PdIQD-R3 | ecosystem: Host-associated > Plants > Phyllosphere > Stem > Wood/Secondary xylem...
CATCATTAATATCTATTGGTGAATCTATCGGTAATATTTCAGTTATAACATGTTAGATTTCCTCTCCCCGTCATCTATTTCTCCTTCCTTTTTTTTTTCTTGCAGAAAACAACACCCCCCCACCCCGGCCCTCCTTATTTTTTTCACAAATCAAGTTACTATCATTACAAATTCAGCCACCTCAACTTTTAGTCTGTTAATATCCTTGTTCCAGTTCAATATTTTTTGAAGATGTGTCACATCAAATAAGTAAACCTGCTTATTTTTTATTGTAACCTGTTTTTTTATGTAGTATATATAGTTTTTTTTGTGTGTTTACTTGTTTTATAGCATTTTCTTATAAAAATTTGTTATATTAATGTGTGATTTGTATATGTTAGGGTTTTTTTGAAATTTTAAAAAATTATATATGTTTGTCATCTAATAAAATTAAGTTTGATTTTGTAACTTAGGTATTTTTTTTAATGAAATAAATAATGGGTTATTTAATGTGCATGTTTTATATTTTGTCAATTTTATTGTTGAAGTTCAAAATTTAGGAAAATTTGGAGAAATTTGATTTTTTTTTGGAGAAAATTGATAGTCATTAAATGATACTATTAAAATAGATTGAATAATTTTGAATTAAACCAATGATAGATAATTAACTGGGTACCAATAATTTATTTAGTTAAAATTATTAATTAAAACATGTTGTCATCAATATTCTATATAGGTTTCATATAAATAATGGATGATCGTTCTTTGATGTATTGAGTTTCACCTAAAGTGTTAAGCAGGATAAATTGGTGTAATGAGGTTGAGGATTTTATTAAATACCCACTATCTAATTTGAAAAATATTAGTGGATGCGATATTAGATATTTATGTAAGAGGTGTATAAATAAAATGTTTCTCAATCCTGATGTTATTACAATACATCTTCTACAAAAAAAAAGATTCATGGAAAAATATTTGTTTTAGTTTGTATACGGAAAACTATATGTTCCTTATGAGACCATGGTAGAAAGAATGGTTATGTTAATTTCTAGTTTTAGCAACGTGCATGGAGTTGCAAATGATAATAATAATTATTATGGGAGTGATTATGGATGCAATAAAGAATGAATATGAGTTATGCAGGTGAATATTTAATTGTAGATGAAGAGTCAAATGTAGACGCAATTATATTTTTTAAACTTTTGAATGATTCAACAAACCATTATGAGATGGATACACAAATCTCAATAAATTAAAAATTACTATATAAGTGTTTACCATTAAATTAAATTATAAGCTAGTGAGATTAATTATGATATAATCATTGGATGATCACGACTTTCTAGATGATTTTTCTAACAAAAAAACAAAAAAGTATTAATATTAAATATATTAAAGTACAAATGAGTTGTTAGGATGACTCTAGCAAACGGTTTTAGCGCTCAGTCAACGAAAATTACGAGAATTAGCGAAGCCTACAGGTAATGAGAGTCTCAAGGCATTTGCTGTTGCCTCCACCATCAAAATTTTGGTAGAATTTATTCCTATCATCCTCGAAACAAGAATTTTCCTTCCGAGCTGAAGAATCCCAAGAGTATCATTCAAGAAAGTCACAAAGAAGAGAGAATTTTATTCGTGGAAAATAGAAAGGAAACAAATTAAGGTTTGTAGTGGAAAAGGATTGTCGCTTAACATCATGCCTAGCAAATTAAGGAAGGCTATCGGTGCTGTGAAAGACAAAACCAGCATTAGCCTTGCCAAGGTTTCTAGCTCCAATGCATCAAACCTCGAAGTCTTAATTCTTAAGGCCACCAGACATGATGAAGTCCCAGTTGATGAACGTTACGTTAACGAAGTGCTCAGCCTGATCTCCTCCAATAAAGTCTATGCAGCAGTCTGTGCCCAAGCTATTGCCAAGAGGATTGGCAAGACACGAAATTGGATCGTTGCTCTTAAGTCTCTTATGCTTGTTCTCCGAATTTTCCAAGATGGTGATCCTTACTTCCCCAAAGAGGTCCTTGTTGCAATGAAGCGTGGAGCCAAGATTCTCAATATTTCAAGCTTTCGAGACGACTCCAAATCAAAACCCTGGGACTACACTGCCTTTGTTCGAACATTTGCTCTATATCTTGACGAGCGGTTGGATTGCTTCCTCACCGGTAAACTTCAAAGAAGATTTACAAACCGAGAGCGGGAAAATAGCCATCCAAGAAGCAGACGCGGCAACGATTCAGTTTCTGAAATGAAGCCGGCAATGTTGCTCGAAAAGCTCTCCTACTGGCAAAAATTGCTTGATAGAGCAGTTGCAACTAGACCAACGGGTGCAGCTAAGACAAACAGATTGGTGCAGATTTCTTTGTATGCAATCGTGCAAGAGAGTTTTGATCTCTATCGTGATATTTCTGATGGACTTGCGTTTCTTCTAGATAGTTTCTTTCAGTTACAACCACAGTATTGTGTCAATGCCTTCCAAACTTGTGTCATGGCCTCAAAACAATTTGAAGAGCTATGCTCCTTTTATGATTTGTGTAAAAGCCTTGGGGTTGGACGAACTTCTGAGTACCCAAGTGTGCAGACGATATCACAAGAGCTTTTAGAAACATTACAAGAATTCTTAAGAGATCAGTCTTCCTTCCCTACAAATGGTAGATCGCCAGCACATTTGCTTCTTCCATCACCACCGAACAACGATGCTTCTTCAAGCACTGATAGGTATGGCGGGTGGGAAGAATCTTCAGAGAAAGGATCTGAATTTGACTCCCAATGCACCTCACTGGAGGATCTCATGAGTGCAACGGATATGGGAACGAGCCCATCGATGTCCACGGATCACTATTTGGAGCAGTTTGAGATACGATCTCAGACTGAAGATATCCTTAGCACTGCTGATTCTAGCTCGATTCATTCACCAGCCATTGATCAAGGAGCAATAAGTGCGACAAATAGTGTTTTTGATCTCGTATCTTTGGATGGCTGGCCACCAGAAGAGCAAGAGCAAGAGCAAGAGCAAGAATCAGAACCAGAACCAGGTCAGCGAACCTCAGCATTGGACTCCAACACTGGTCTAAGCGATTGTTGGGAGGCTGTCCTAGCAGAGACAGCAAACCAGTCAATGCAAGCATCACCGGATCCAACCATTGGATATGAGCCCAACGCCGTGAGCAATTTCTTTGATCATGGTGCAGCTCATGTAGACAGTGGATTTGAGCCCCCCATCGTGGACAATATCATTGATCAAGCTTCACTGCCAGATCACCAATACAATCCATTTTTACAAGATACAACTGAAATACCAGCAACTGGTGCCACCACAGACAGCCAATCAATATGTCCAGTCAATGAGATGTTTTCAGTCGCCCCTACATTTCGGGCTACCCCAACCTTCAGCGAGCAAAATCCTGATACAGCGGCAGGATTGCACAATCAAGACGATCCGTTTGCACAATGCCTTACTACAATGGCTGCTGGACATGTATCTAATGTTTCCATAGATCAACAAAGTCTGTTGCAACAGCAACAACTCTGGCTGCAGTACCAGGACAAGATCATAGCAAAGAATATGTCTTGATATTCGAAACGGAAGCATGGAATGCCGCAAACTTTGATTTTTTGTGATTTTGTATAGTTAACAAAGTCGATCAGCCTTTCCTTGTTTTTTTTTTTTGGCAAAAACCAAGCATAACAACTACAGTCACAGCATGGTGTAAATAATTTTAAACTGGGATTCAATAGGAAAATAATCATTTTTGTACTTTGTTTTTTTATTTATACAATGTATAGCAAAGATAAAATTAGAATTCTCAAGTTTTAAGGTTACAAACCTAATTAGAAAGAAATTTAGAGAAAGTTTCTATGATATTTTTATTAAATTTAAATAATAGTTTGGATCTTCTAAAACTAAAATAGACACCTTTTATTTATAATAGTTTTAATCCTTTTATTTATAATAGTTTTAATCCTTTATAGAAAATAATTTCTAATTAAAACTTTTACAATTAATAAAATCCATCTAGCTTTAGGATTTTTAAATAATAAAATATAAATTAAATTAAAATTCTTAAACTAAATAGGTAACAAATAAATAAAATCCAAAATTAACTAAAAATAATAATTAAAATAGAAAAACAGTAACTTCAGACTTCATATCATATGCTTTTTGTATTTCTTTGAGGACATTTTTTATGGTTTGACCTTGTCAATCTAGTCCATTAACTCCAGGGATAATTGTTCTATATCAATCTCCTCCATTTAAGAAAAACACGTTTTCAAGTTGAGTTCAGTATCTAGAAAGTACTCGTAAAAGTGATCAATATTGAAGGTCTTGAATATGCCCATATTGTAAACTCTCAATCAAAAATAGATAAATATGGGTTAAATAGGGTAACTATTACTTGAAAAATAATAAATTAGGAAACAAATCTTATGAATTGGGATACACATTTCCGAGAGATTAATTTAAAATTTAGAGAAGCTAAAGTAATAAAATAGCACGCGAAATATTAGTTAAAGTTAACGATAAATCGTGAAAACTCCGTGACCAGGTAAAAATAATAATTTAAAGAAGAAATTTTGTAAATTGGGTGATATTATGAGTAAAATAGAAGGAAATGTCAAATAAATCATTACATGACCCTTTGTGCGAGAAATGTTGAATTTTATTATAATCCCCGCGTACAATCACACTATTGGGACTAAAAGTGGTAAGAAACTCAGAAAATAATTTATGATAATTATGAATAGGAATCTTCAAATAATTAGTCTAATACCCAATATGATTTAAGTAAATTATATGGTATGCAAAATTCGGATTTTTGGCGTGAAATTTTCAACCATTCAGTTTTACAAAATTGAACATATCTCTCAATCCGACCGTTGGATCAAGCTGAAATTTTACATGGTTCTTAAGACATAATGTTTTACCTTGAGTTAAAATTTAAAGTCAATCAGATTTCACGAAGATCTTAAAAATAAAGATACAACATCGGGTTAGTGCAATAAACCAAAATTTATGGGGGATAAGTTGGGGTATAATAGTAATTGACCTATAAAACCTAATATCACTATACTTGCTGCTACTGTTCACGTGGAACAATAACTAAAAAGAGAGAAAGAGGTTTTTCTCTTGCCTCTTTTAATAAATCACTTGAGAAATCTTTTCAAATTATGAGATTGAAGCTTGCAAATAGATTTGTGAGAAGAGAAACACTTTTAGACTGAAATTAAAAAGCTTGCTTGGAGGAGAGGAACTTGAGAGACAAGTATGGGTGATGAAGAGGAAGAATAATTGAAGAATAAATTGGTAAGAATTCTTCAATTTGAACTCGAAATTATTGATAAAAGTGTTCTTCCTTAGTTTTCCTTATTAATTTCATAGTTAGTAAAGGATAATTGAAAAACCCCTGATGTTATGATTCTAGGGCTCTTGAAAATGTGTAGGAAATGAGAGTTTCTTTGAACATAGAGCAATGATAATGGATGTTGTGATGCATGAAAACACTTAGTGTGCTTGTCAAATTTTTCTTTCATGTAATTAAAATTTTAACAGTCTTACTAGCCAACTTATAGTCGAAATTACAACTTGAAAACAATGTAATTTGGAGTTGATGTTTGTACAAATATTGTAGGTATGGATTTTATCTTTTACATAGAACTAGTCTCGACTTATGTGGAGTTGTATAACTTCAGATACGAGAAAAAAATTAAATAAAGGTCTAGATCGACATAGTACTGGACAAATTTTAGGTGCTACTATAATTGTTAATTTTGAGCCTTAAAACAATGTAATTTGAGGCTGGTGTCTTATAAACATTGTAGGTATGTATGTTATCTTTCAAATGGAACTAGTTTTGACTTATTTGGAGTTGTATAATTCTAGATATAAGAAAAACACTAAGAAATGGTTTATACCGACATAATACTGGACTAATTTTGGGTGCTACTAGAATTGTTAATTTTAAGCTTTAAACCGATATAATTTGGAGCTAGTGTCTTCATAAGAGTTGTAGGTATGGATGTTACTTTTCAAATGGAACTAGTTTAGACTTATTTGAAGTTGTATAACTCCCAATATAAGAAACACACTAAGTAAGGGTCCAGACTGACATAGTATTGGACAAATTTTTTATGCTACTATAATAAGTGACTTTAGACATATAGATGGAAAACTGGGTGTTATGTCCTTCATGAAAGTTATAGCCCTATATATTAGATTTTCATAGAGATAAACCATGCTTGAAAAAGAGTTTTGAAACTTTAGTTACGATTAAAACACTAAACAATGTTTGAGGTTGGGTGAACTAAACTAGCTAGGACTAATCAAGCTCTAATCTTTACTTGGAATTTATTGTTGATTAAAGGTTCCAACACTTGGAATGATTTAGTAAAAAATTGATAAAATGAACACTTAATGTTAATACCCATGTTTCAGCCTATAGAATTTCAGATGGGAGAATCCTTGAGAATGTACATGTTGAACTTGATTATACACTACTTGACAACATTATGATGAACTTAATGAGGTTATGGAAAAAATTATGATCCTTGAAAATATTTAGTAGTATTTCGTATTCAAAATGCGTAGAACACCTTATTAAAATTAAATATGAATGTCTTGTTATAATATTATCACTGTACATTTATACAAACATGGGAGATGTTTGAATGAATGTATGTGTGTTCTGGTATATGTATGAAAATGGTCTTTGACATTACCTAAATAAAAAATATACTGAGTAGTGGTCATTTTGTGTATCAGTAGGCGCAATCGGGCGAGGACACACTACGGGAGAGGCAGGTAGGTTGTTTCCACCTTTAACTAATTATTATTAAATCCTCGAAGTATTTATACATAATGTTGCTACCCGATTTCAATTGATTAAAATTACTCATGAAATACAATGAATAATGATGTGATTAGCTTCAACTAATGGTATCCATATTGGATAACCAAGAGTAATTGATGAGACTAGCTTCAACTAATGATATTCATATTGGATAACCGAGATTAAATGATATGATTAGCTCCAACTAATGGTATCCATATTGGATAGTCGGGATTCATTGATGAAATTAGTTTCGGCTAACGGTATCCATGTTGGATAGCTGAAAATGAATGATGAGATTAGCTTTGGTTAATGATATCCATGTTGGATAGCCGGGAGTAAAGGATGAGGTTAACTCTGGTTAATGGAATCCATACTAGGATTACCAGTAATGAGTGTTGTGAACCATCTCATTTGAAAGCGTTTATTAATACAATGAAATAAAGAGTATTATGTGTTGTTTTTCATAATAAAAATTATTATTTAAAGAAACATATACAAAATTGATCATAGTTAGGAATGAATAGTTATGCATGGAAGAATCCTATATGTACAAGGATTATAGTATTCTTAGAACATAATACATGTCATCAGTTGTTTGTTGAACATAGCTCAAATAAAATAATGCGATATAAGGTTGTATAAGGATGTGGAGTAAAATATTAAAGATAGCTCGGTAGGAAGATATTAATAGTCGAATTTGTTGGCAATCAATGGGTTTGCCAGAATTATTAGTATCTGCGAGGGGATGACCGGATTATACTTAGTGGCCATTGTATCAGTGACGAAGGATGAGATATGAATAATACTTAGTGGTTGCAATGTCGGTGACTAAGGATAAGAAAGGAATGATACTTAATGACCGTAGTATCAGTGACTAAAGACAAGGTATAAATTGATAGTTGACGATTAATTACCAATATCTATGAATATTGCAACTTTTGATGTTTAGTTGCCCAAAAAAATGATGACCAAGGAAGCAAAGTATGATTTTATTAATTATAAGATGATGATGTAGATTCTCCTTTTCTTATACTTCTATTTAAGTTGACAAGTCCTTTAAATTAAATTGTGGGCAACAAAAGTTACTTCCTAGTTGTCCCTAATAAAAAAGGAATTCATGTGGTTGTCTTTGTTTTGAATGGAGACCATTGTGTTGTTGTTTCCAATGAGTAAAAACCATGGTATTATTGTTTTCAAATGATAAAAACCATTGAAACTATTCTTGATTGTATAATGAAACCATTATGAAAGACCATTAATCAATGCTTAAAAATGTATATGATAGGGGGATTGATTGGCAACTTAAGACATAATACTGTTTGATGTACTATTAAGTCAAAATAAATATTAATGGGCTGATAATGTAAAAAACATTTGTGATACCTAGGAAATAAAAAATATGGTAATGTTACAAACAAAATATGTTAAGTAGTGATGGTGATGAGAAACATAAAATTAATACGTGTGGTTACTTCAAGGATTATACCTAAAAAAATCGATAACTAAGAAAATGAAATGTTAATTATTGATTGGGGAATTAAAAATTAAAAAAATAAGTTGCTACATGGTGATGTATAGTCGGTAACCTTAGATTTGAATGTATTACGTAATTCATCGTAAATGTAATGTTGAAAGTGAAAAACATGAACTTAGATTCCATAGCAACTAGTGCGTAATTCAATATATATATATGATGTAATCGATGCTAAAATAATTCTTGATAAGCATATTGTTTTCCTTTCTTATGAAAAACCACGTACATGTATTTTATGACTAGATATGAAATTTATAATGTTATTTTAGTTGCAATGATAAACACGAGTATCGTAATATGATTTGAGGTATTATTAAACTTGAATTGAATGTTTTAAGCAAGATTGTTAAAAGTGTTAATAGGCATAATGATTCATTTCCCTCACAAAAAAAATCATGAGCACAAGTCTTCTTGACAACTAATAACTCTTATAATGCTATATATGTTGCAGGTCTGTATCACAAAATGGGTTATCACTAATTGTGTCGTTTTACTATTTATAATTTTATTAAGTATTTGTTTTTATGTACTATGAATACTTAAAATTGTGTTAATAACCCCACCTTAAAATGTATTAAATGGTATGATTGTATTTATAGCATTTGGTTACTGCATCTCTTTTATTATGTGTGTGCGCGCACGCACATATCTATCACTTGTATGTTTTAAGTAAATAAAAAATTAAAAGAACATAAAATGAATTGTATGAAGTGATGTGAAAGAATCAAATGGAGAAACAATTGAATTGGTGGGTGGCCGAAGGCTACTGCATGTATGTAATAGAGTTATTTGATATTGTGTTGCCCAAGAGGATAAAAAAGAACTGAGAAAATGTACAAGTTATAAGGGAAACTCTGCTATAAATTTGGTAAACCAAAGAATCAATAATGGGATGTATTGTTAGACAAATTGCAAAAAAAAAAAAAAAAAATTACCCCATTATACTTAGACATGATGATTAGAAATATGAAAATTACATGGAAATTTCAGGTCGTTACAGTTTAAACATGAGTTTGATTCGCATGTCTTTGTTAGAAACACTCTTGTTTGTATGTATGACATGTTTAAGGATATTGAAGCATCCCCCAATTGTTTAAAGAAATTCCTAACCCAGAATTAATGGCATGGAATAAACTCATATTTAATCACTTTAAATATAAACATGCTTCTTCGTTAGTTTTTCAATTTATTGTCAAATGTTCTCTTTTTATCTATTTAGTTTCAACTAAGATTGTTATAAAAATGAAACTAGTATTTAAATTTCATAGCCTATAATTTACTTTATTTTGCGCTAAATACTTGTAAAATTATAAAATTTGGTTTAGGTACCAGGTTATAAATACCCATTAGATCTCTAAAACCCGATCAAGTCGAGTTTGGGTATAAAAAGTCCATACTATATCAGGTTCAAATCAAGTTTGAATAGAAATTTTAGGTTAAGGTTTAGTATGAATAGTATCGCGGGGTGCACAATGTTGGGAGCAACGGCGAGCTTATTCGTGCCTCCCGAGAAGGTGTGTGTGTGTTGGGAAGGAAAATATTTTGGGTTTAATCATAAAATTATGATTAAGGTTCAGGAGTCGCCACCTAATATTATGGTTACTAAAAACTTATGGTATGCAAGAGTCTGAGTAAGGGACTAGTTGTGCAAGGGGAAGACGCATCACCCCTAGTGCACCCTCTCTAAGATAAGTTTTATTGTTGTTTGATTGTTTTTCTAGGTTGAGTTTCTATTCGTTGGTTTTTTTCTAAAGTTTAAAGCAGATCTCCCTTCATGAGAGAGTCTTTACCTCATCGGGTTTAATCCTAACCATTCTAAAGTTCAAATTTTAGCATCGTATTTTTTTTATACCTTGTATCTTGAATACTTGAGGGTGTACTTTATTGTATAGTTTTACAGCCCACAAGTATTAAAGTCTATGTCTAGACCCTAAAAAGATATCAGTAAAGGGTTTTTGAAATTTTGGTCAAATCCTAATGAATAATTATAAATTGCTTACGATATCCATTTTGCATTTAAAACATGATAAAGATTCATTTTTTTTTGTTTTTTTTGTCATGAAGATATGCTTGAAAACATTTTAGGATTTGGTTGTATGCATGAAAACAAAACATTTTTTTTTTCTTTTTTTTCTTTTGAAAAGGGAAATTAATTTAAAAATTTTGAGATTTTTTTTTTTAAATTAGAGATATTTCAGAGAAAGTTGAGTATTTTAATACTAAATTTGTATCTTACAGTGTAAAAATACAACCTAATATTAAACAAAATTGGTAGAAAAACATGCAAAACATCACAAATTTTTGAAAGGGTTCTTTTGAATTTTTTTTAATATATATAATATTAAATATTATATTATTATAAAATATGGGTTGATTCGGCTCAACTAATTGGGCTAAGTTGAGCCTAAGAAAGGGTTGAGTTGGGTCGATCTCAGCCCAACAAATCCTTTTTTCTTTTTTTTTTATGGGCCGAACCCGGCCCAGATATTTGGGCCCAAAACCAGGGGGGAGAGGATGACGTGAGGTTGGTGGTGGCGGTGGTGGAGGAGTTGGCAGTTGGTGGCAGAGGGTTAAAGAAGAAGAAGAAAATGTGTAGGAGAGAGAAAGAGGGGTCGATGGTGGCTGCTCTACTGCTGGTAAGGAGCTGGGTTGGTGGAGATGATGGTGGTCAAGCTAATGGTGACTGTGGTGGCGGCCGAAGGCCACGACAGAGAGAGAAAGAGGAGAGAGAACTCACTGCAGAAAAAGAACTAGGAGGAACTGATTTTTTTCAATTTTGCACTCGATTTTCATCATACTTTGGCCATGGAATCCACACTTATTATAGGAAGTGGAAAAGGACAATCTTGTCCATACTGGGAAAAACTTTCAGCCATTGATTGGTTGGGTAGAATCTCAACCATTGGTTTAAAATAGGCACCATAAACTATCAAATTTGACAATTCAAAAATGTTTAAGTTGGTAACTTTGGGTCGGCGCCGCTACCTTTGTATTGTCACTCAACCTGAACGGACCACTTGAGGTTGTAAAGCAATGCCAGGTGATCATTTGCGTGAACATTTGGTCAAATTTAATGGAAAAATGAAGCATTAAATGCACTTTCAAAATAGTCTCCCGAACTATTATTTCAGAGAAAAAGAAGAAGACAATGAAAAATAAACCAGACGACGTGTCGTCTCGTTTTTTTTTAAGTTCATTTTAGTCCTCCATCTTTTGATTTATTTTAATTGCACTCCTAATTAACCCTAAACTTTTGATTTAATGCAATTTAGCCCCTGCCTAACTTCAATATCAGCCCCTAATATGTCTTTTTTTCAATTTTGTCATTGGTCTCGGATTTAATAAATTTCACCCCTAATTGACCATCCAACTTTCAATTTCTTCAATTTCATCCTTGGTTTCAATCAATTGAGCCCTTAAAATTTGGAGACTTTTATAAATTGGTCCTTGGCTGCAAGATTTTTCAATTGGACCCTTAATTGACCCCAAAACTTTAATTTTCTTGTAATTCTGCCCTTGATTTCAATCAATTAACTTGATAAAAAAATAAATTTGATCTCTTAAAATTCCAATCTTCTCAATTCAGCTCAAATTGAGCTCCCAAACTTAAGTTTTCACCAATTAAGCCCCTAATAAAATTAATTTGACCTTTTTATAGTATAATTGAGTCCTTGCACTTAATTAAATCATTTTATTGGACTCAAATTAATTCTTAAACATAATTAAAATTTAATTTGACCCGTGATTAAATCAAATTGGCCTATTAAAAATTTAATTATGTTCTTGGACTTAAGTTTTATGCAATTTCATCCAATAATCATTTAATTTGACCTTAAATTTGTATTGTTTCTCTGTTTTTTTGCATAATGGGGTACGATTAGGCCTCGAATTTTCTCCAAAATTATAGCTTGATTTTTATGTATTTTTGAAATCCTCTTTGGCCTGCTTTCTCCATGCTGCCAGCCTTTATTTTTTTTATTTTTTTGAAAAAAAATAAATTTGAAAAATAACCCAGAAATGAGTTATGACAGATAGTATAAAGGTCGGCCATAGGTACTCATTACCATTCCTAAAGAGCAATTACTCTTTGGACCTACACTATTTCTTTATTTACATGTTCACGATTATGACAAACAATATTTTGAAGCTTTTTCAAATAATTGAGAAAAATAAAAATGTTTTTAGAGCTAAAAGAGCAATTATATTAACCGAGAAAGATTTTTTACATATAATGAGGCTTTTCCCATGGTCTAAAACGATGACCTCCTTAACACAATAAGAAGAATCTTAGGTATCGTTTGGTTACTATTTTAGTCAAAGAAACAGATAATTGGGATAGAAAAAACAAGACAGAGCATGAGACGAAAAGATAATTATATTTGGTAGTGGTGCACAAGACATATATAATGACTGTTTTTGTACCATGTTTGGTTGATGGTGGATAAAACATAATAAAATATGATAAAATCTATTTTACTTTTAATATGTATTTCTATCAAACTTACATATTTTTAAAAATATATAGTCAGATATTTTTTTACCATACTTTATATTAAGCTTTGAAATCAATAATAGTATAATAACGTTATTTATAAAACTTGGACTTGCCTATCAAGTCAATTTGAGACCCAACTAACTTGGCACGTAAATAAAATAGAGGAAGAATTGAGTCAGTTTAACTCAGTCAAGAACTTGGGTCGACTAGTGATCTGTTCAACCCAGGGTAAAACTCGGGTAAAAAACCCATTGATTTTTTTTTTATTTTTTTATAAAGAAAACATTGTTTTGATCTTTTAAATTTTTTTGATGGGTTAATCAAGGTCAATGTGTGACAACCCAAGTTGACTCTCCCTTCTTATGACTCGAGTCTTGCCCCTAAGTTGGGTTTTAAAACTTGAGTAACAAACCCGTTGATTTTTTTTAATTTGTTTTTATAAAAAAAAACATCATTTTTATCCTTTAAAATTTTTTTGGTTAGGTTAACCCAGATTAATGGGTGACCCAGGTTGACCCTCCTTACCTGCGACCCAGACCTTGCTCTGTGATCCAAACCTTGCCCCGAGTCAGGTTTTAAAACTATGATAATAATTGTTTTAATCCTTACATGTCTTAATTGAACAATTTTAGAATTAAGATTTTTTTATATGGATGTTTTAGGGATAATTTTTTTAAAAAAAAAATAGTTTTTGGAGATATTTCTCTTTTATACATCATGTTTTGAAAATACAGAAATTTATTTTAAAATTATTTAAGGGAAATTTTATGTTTTTATTTTTATCTCTACAACTAATCATGTTTTTGTCCCTATTATCTTTATTTTTTTTTTTTTGTCTCAAAACTATAACCTAATGCTACCTTAACATTGCACCAAGGTTCATCCTCAATGAAGGCAATCATAGGAAAATAAATTGATTGCATATTGATTTTTTAAAAAAAATTTAGAGAAAAAAAAATGGGAGGCAAGGGGTTGAATTTTTTTTTTTGTTGTAATTACAAATTGAGACCTGAGTTTTTTTAAAAAAAATTCAAATCTCATATTAGTTTTATTTTGTTATAAATACATATAAGTTAAGAATGATAAGGGGTTGAAATAGTATTATTCAAGATTATGTTTTAGATTTGGGTCAAACTAAATTAGGTTGATTTTGATTAAATTGTGTTCGTAACAAGAAAAGAGAGAAATCATGCCAGATGAGAGAAAACTTTTATTTAACTTATTTTTTGATATTACATGCAAAGATAGATATTTTTTTGTTTGTTTAAATTTAAAAATTATTTTATTCTAGAATGTAAAGTATAATTTTTTAAAACATAAAAATAAAATAAAAAAATAATTAAATTATAAAAGGGTCATAATAATTTTTCTCCATTTTTTTTTAATTACGCTCTGGATACTTTTCATTACACTTGAATTATTGCATAAAAAATATCTTCAAAAACTTTAATTTTTATTTAAATTTGAGATAATATAAAGAGCAAACTCCATTTTGACATCAGTGTTTTATGTTGGCACATCAAGATAAATTACCATAATTATTAAACTTATATGAGGTTGACTTACTCGATTCATAAATTAAGTAAGGTAACTTATATTGATTAAATTAATTTAATTTTAATCGAATTTTAATTGAATCACGAGTTATCATGATGAGTTAAGTAAGTAACCGAGTCAAATTCAAGTTGAAATTTTTCGACACCCAATCCTGGTCAGAAGATGGGTCGACCGAGTCTATGTCAACCCATAGAGCAAGGCCATGTTAAATAACAGTGTAAACTATTTGAATTTGCAACATAGATATCATCCTAGCCGTTAAATTCTGGCATGAAAAAAGAGGAGAAAAGTCAAAAAGCTCCGGCAGTGAAATAAGAGAGAAACTTTACAGGATTGTTTAGTAGCTTTAAAGGGGCTCACATGGAGTGCTTTTCCTTACTGGTATCTGATGCAAATAATCAACTTGTGTGGAAGAGAGTGTAGAGTGCAGAGCAAGAATGGAGAGGGAGGGAAGCAGCGACATGTTAACCTGCGGTATCGTACTTCTGGGGACCCACGACTTTTGCTTTGCCAGTCGCCTCTCCCCTTTTTTTTTTTTCCGGCGCCGGCCCACCCTGCTTCCCTACATTGGCGTCGTACTTTCCTATCCTTTTTAACTTGTTAATTAATGGAATGAGTTCCTCTTCCCCAGGTCTTCTTTACTCATATCCATATTCTCGATTAAGGCCCACTGCTCTGTGATATTGCACGCTACTTAAAAAGAGACTAGTTTTTTTTTACCCTACGTACCTGGCGGTTAAAACAAAAATTAACCTAAAAAAATAAAAATATTAAAAAGTAAAAATTTAAAATATTTAATTAGTAATACATTGAAGAATTTATTTTTTTAAAAAAATTATTAATATATTAAATTGATCCAAACTAGCATGATTAAATTGTAAAACCCCCTCTAAATAATATGAGATACTGACAAAATTTTAAACTTATACCAAAATAAATTAAAAAGCCTCGTTATAACGAGTAGAAGGCTATATATATATATATATATATATATATATATATATATATATATATATATATATAATTAAAAAATAAAAATAAAAAAATAACCCTAACAAATCTATATGCGCATTGATAACAACTATGAGGGTCATGGCACTTGGTTTTTCTTTTATTTTTTTGACACAAGAAGAAAATGTAAAGGCAACTTTCCAAAATAACATGAAAGAAAATCTCATACATATACTTAATCAGAAAGGTTAATTATCAACTAAATTAATGTTGAATAATAAAATAAAATAAAATAAAATATCATAACCCGAGTAATCTCATATCCAGGTTTAATCAAGAATGTCAATTTTCAATCAATTTAATATTGAAGGATAAAAAAATCAATCTAAAAAACTTGTCAAAGCGTAAAATTAACAACTAAAAAAATAAGGATCAAACCTGATTAAAAAAATTATTAGAGGATGAAATAAAAAATCAATTTTATATATCACCAATTTTTTTACAAAAATGACAATAAAAAAATACATATCAAATCTAAGAAATGAAAAAAAATAAAAATATATATGAAATTAAAAATAATTTTCAAATTGAAATAATTTTCTCAAATTACAAAATTATAATTAAGAGAAGAAAAACTAAATCTGAAGGGTAAATAAATTGAAGGGTCAATGTGATGAATCATATGAGCCAAACTAGAGCAAATCACCATACACCCACTATCTAAAAAGAAAGAGGACGTCATGATGAATAAAATGATATGAAAAAAGCACGACAATGACAACAAGAGTCAGCTGCACGGGCGCACCCGAAGATAGTGGAGCGGCTAACATGTTTTGCATGTGTCAATAATTTTTTTTTTTAATTTTATTTGTATAAATACTAAAATCCCCTTAAGAGTAAATGATAATAAAAAAAAAACTATTATGAAATTACTACAAAGCCCCTGAAGTCAACGCCAAATTTTTTTTTATTGTAAGGGCAACGAAGTCATTATAATATTCATTAAGAAATAAAAATCCTATAAAGCCCCTAGACCCAAGGTTCTAATTTTTAACTTTTTAAGGTAATACAATAATTTGACAGTTATAAAAAAATAAAATAGAATAGTGTTGCCCCCAAATAAATAAAGAATGACAAATTAACCTCATGAAAAGACTTTTTCACCTCTCAAATCAAGCTCATCTGATTTTTTAATCAAGGAAAAAATCGTAATTTTACTACTAAAATCCATAATAATCTAAGGCATATCTACAATACTTTTACAATGAGGTTTGGGTTCAGGTAATCATCAATTCATTAGTAAAAGTTTGTTTGGTTAGTGTGTGTTTAGTTTTGTAGTGCAAGTGTTTTTTGAAAGTATTTTCCGCTTAAAAATCTATTAAAATAATTTTGTAATTTTTTTTAATTTTTGACATTAATACATCAAATACTTTGAAAAATACTATAAAAAGACATCAATCTGATTTTTTTTTTTAATTCAAACATACTTTTAAAACACATCTAAAAACAGAAATTATCACACTTTCATATACTCACTAAACATAGGAATGATGACATTTTTTTAGTTTTGGGGGCTTTTTCACAAAATCTAATGCCAAAATAATGTTTGTCATCATTCTTAAAGTTGCTTTGAAAGGTGTTTAATTTTTTTTTAAAAAATCCAGAAACTACAAGGTGAAGTTTTTTGTAATGTTCTTTTGGTATGTGTTGGATAATTAGAATTGAGAGTTAGGGCTCCGAAAATACATAGCAACAATTAGTATCCAATCACAACCCAAATTTTGTGTGCAAATCACCTAACCTATACACATACAAGGACTTGAATTGGCTAAGGTTTGAGCTTTCCCTAATGATAATTTTATTTCAAGTGTTCAAAAGTCCATCAAGTGGATACGGAGTATAGGTGAACACTCTCATTACCCTCACGAAATCTGAGAAAATATTTTTTAAAATATATATATTAAAATAATATTTTTTTATTTTAAAAAAATCATTTTTAACATTGAAAACACTAAAAAATTATTAATTCAAATAAAAACAAACAAATCGTATGGGATTCTTTCATCATTACCATTCGTTAATCTCCATCTCCTTTATGCCTCTGGGTCAGGGTGCTGGATGCTTTGAGCTGTGCATGATCTATTATTGTGTACCACTTTTAAGATACCAGCTACGTTGTTCATATGGATTAACAACATTTGCAATCATCATCATGCATGCTATGATGATTCGTATCCTCCACAACTCAACCTCAAAGCACACAAAAAAACAAAGAGATTACTACATCCACCCATTGACAGTACTCTCTTTACAAAATCCACGCTTATGGCTGTTACAGGTAAGAACACACAAAACTCTCCTGGGATGAGAGCACTTATCAAAAGGATCGGTAAAAAAAGGAAAACCAATTGAAAAGGAAGAAAAAAACATGACAAATCACCACAGCCTCTCTTACAGATTACGAGGAAATCAATCGTTAAGATTAAAAAGACAAGAACCGAGGATACTCCATAAAAAACCGCATCCACGTATGCTTTTGACACAAGATACTACGATATATTTGTGTGAATAATTCGTGTATAAATAATTTCTTAGAGATCGGTGAGATAGAAGTGTGTGGAGTTTGCCATGCATGCCGGTTTTATGTTTGCCCACCAAAGTGATTTTCTACTTGGACAGTTACAAAGAATCCTGCAATTAAAATCACAACGCTACTACGTCAGGTTAAGGAAAAAATAATTGCATGTAGAAAAAAATATTAAAGGATCTAATCTTCTGACTAAATTATGATTTTTTTTTATTGCATCCTGTCTGGAAGTGTAGTTGCGGTTGTTTTTTAAAGTATTTTTCATGCCGAAATGCATTAAAATAATTTTTTTTATTTTTTAAAAATTATTTTTAAGATCAGCGCATCAAAACGATCAAAAACATAAAAAAAATATTAATTTTTAGTAAAAATAAATAAATAAATTTTTGGAGAATGCAAAAATTCTCTAAGTCTAAAGAGAAAAATAATAAAGAATTCTTTCCACCGTGTAAAATTTGAATTTGCAAATCTATATCCATAAAAATTCAATTACAAAATGTGTAGAAACCATTAAGAAAGTACACACTAAAAACCCTAATGAATGAACAGACAATAATGAATGAACACTAATTAATGTTGTCGATGAATAAAAGAGTGCCGTAAACCTTGCCCTAGAGCATAGGAGAGAGCAATAAATAAGAGAGACAAAATTGTTACATTGTACAGTATTGTAACTGGAGAAGCTGCTTTGATTTCCTTTCTGTCTTTTCTTTTTTTGTTATTGATGTTTTAATAGATCGGTTAATCACTGATTTACGACATGAATTAGCTTGTCCATGTGTCTTTCTTTCCCCAGCTTGGTTTATGTCTAAAGCTTGAGTTTAGCATTGTGTTAATTTTTGTGGTTATGATTTAAAAAGATATATATTTAGTTAAAATTGTTTTAAGATAAATTTTTATAAGTAAAATAAATTAAAAAAAAAATTATTTAATTAACCAAATGAAATAAATTTTTTTTCTATAGTTGGGTAGAAAAAACCGAACACATGGAAGAACTAGATCTGTATAATAATTTCTTGTATGAGATTTCCTAATAATTATTAACATATTTGCTGGGTGAATGATACATATATATAAGAATAAAAAATCAAATGAAAAGCTTAAATCAATGAAAATTTATCACAAAATAAAAAAAAACTGTAAAAAAATTCTCCTTTAATATTAGTTTTAAAAAAACAATATTTAGAAATTAGAATTTAATAAAAGATTTGTTATCAATATAATTATGGATGAGAAATTAAGCCTCTTATGGTTAATTGGATGTTTTGGATGATATTATTGAAAAATAAGAATAAATATTGGTTTGTTAGTTTTGTTATTTTTTCTTCAATTTTTTATTACTACATGTCATTTTTTTTAATTTCTCATTAATTTTTTTTTCATGTATAATTTTTAAGAATATTTATAACTAAATTTTTATTTTTCTTTATTTCATAATAAATTTCCATTGGTTTAGTTTTTCTAATTCAAAATATTTTTTTTATATATTTAATTTCAGATAATTTATTTGGGTGTGAGGTTGCGTTGCACTTTTCCAAATTTTTAATTTTTTTTAAGTTTCAAATTAATATTTTATTATTATTTTTATATATTAATGTAAAAAAATATTATTTTAATATATTTTTAAATAAATAAAGCAATTACCATAATCCAGATTCCAGACTATATCGTTGTCATCAAAAGTTCTAGGCCCCACCATTCACTGGCCCTACCAATTTGATAATATCCAAAATAAACCATCCTTAACAAGGTTACCGAATAATTAAATGAAGGCGCTACGATTAAGAAAATAGACACGTGGCAACCGATAAGTGGTCAATAAAACATAAATTTTCATCATTATGCTTCCAAAAAAAGAAGAAAATAAAGCGTACCTTTTTTTTTTGGCGGGGGAGGTTAGTGTCTTTTGTACCTATTCCCTCCAAGTCCTAGAAAACATGCTCTTGAGCCTATTCTCGGAAAGTCTCTGCAATGCTTTCTTAGCACCAGCAACCTCCATCTCCGCCAACTTCTGCAGATGCTGGAAAACTCCAGCGGCCAACAGCCTCTTCCTACACCCACCGCTCCTTCCACTCAATAACGCATCCACTACCATCACCGGAAACTTCTTGTCAATGAGCTCACATCTAGGATCCAACATCTTCACCAATTTCATCAAACCCTTTTCATCCCTCGCCAATTCTTTCTTGTTCCATCGGACTGTCAGCAATGACAGCAACGCAAGCGCTCCTGCCTCTTGTATACCCACTGGCTTAGGTGACTCCATCAGCTTTACCAATGAACCCATGCAGCTAGCGATAGCTCGCTTATTGCCATCACTAATTGATAAATTAGCTAGTAAAGACGCTGAAATTTGCTGCGAAATTATGTTTCCATGTTTTATAAGCTCGCCGAGATGGACAGTGAGAGCAGTTGATGATGACAGAATCTGAGATACAGAATCTGATACCGAGAGAGAGCTAATTGCACGTAAAATGTGTTCTATTGTACATGAAGTACTTGACAAATCCTGAATCACATACATTAATCTCTGCAATCCCTTTTCTTGTATTATCAAAGTGCGAAAATACTCCCCGGAAGAGGCTAGTATTGCTACACAATCAGCTGCCTTTTCTTGTGCAGCGCTAGTACCTGAAACAAGCAAATGAAATATAACTGGTACAGCACCTTCCTCTGCTAAAGCCATCCTGATATCCTCTAGTCCTGCAACATTTCGAATAGCACCCACTGCGTGTGTCTGTGTCACTTGTGATCCACATTGGCACGCTTCAATCAAGACTGAAACACCACGATATGCTGAAATAGCCCACCCATTATCAGGATCGTCTGTGATTGCTTCAATCGCAATGGCAGCCTTTTCTCTAACAGGCATTGACCCTGTTTCAAGAACCCTCAATAAATGTCCCAATCCTCCCTCTTCAAATATAATCTTTCTTGATTCACCGTCGGACGATGCCAGAATTGAAACAGCCGAAACTGCTTGTTCTCGAATGGAAGGTTGATTGTTAAAATCAAGCAAACCAATCAAATACCCAATATTTCCTTCCTTGGCAACTAAACCGGCTAACTTTTGGTCTTCATTTAGGACCTGAAGAAGTGACTCCAATGCTGGCCTTTTGAACTCAGCACCGCCGACTTGTAATCTGGTGAAAAGGTCGTGGATAAAAAAGACTAATTCCTCTTTGTTAGAACCGGGACCTGGATGAGACAGAATAATAGCATTGGATTGGTGAAGCACTCCAGATCTGAGAAGCAAACCGAGGTCGTGGAGGTGATTGGAGAGGGACGAGGAGGCGATATCAAGGTCGCTTTGAAAGAGGAGCTTACCGCCAAGGAAGGAACTGGTAGAAGAGCATTGGTGAGAGAGGGAAAGGAGGCGTTGGAGAGTGGAGAGGAGAGAAGGGAGAAGAGTCTGAAGAAGAGGGTTTTGGGGCCAGAGAGGGGAATCGGAGAGAGAGGAAAGAGAGGACTGGAGAGAGGTTAGCTTAGGGCGAAGGACTTGCCACCGTCCAATGAAGGATTGGACGGTAATGGTGGAAAGGAGGAGGAGGGAGAGAACGTTTGTTATTAGGTTTAGGAGTGTTTCCGGTGGTTGTTCTTGTGGTGGATCCGAGGTGGCGGTTGCGGGATGCATTTGGTCCGGCATCGGGTGGCGTCGATGCCAAATATTAAGCACATAAGACACTAGAGAGTGGGTTTGCTTAGAGAGAAAGGAAAGGAGAAATAGAGGTGGTGATCTAACATAAACTAAACTCGTCGGGTTTGGAAGAGATCGAACTTAGACGAGGTTAGTTTCAAGTTAAATTAGTTAGTTTTAAGTTAACGTTTGAAAATATTATAGTGATTATTTTTTAAAATATATTAAAATAATATTTTTAATTTATTTTTAATATTAATATATTAAAATACTTTAAAAATACTAAAAAATATTAATTTAAAGAAAAAAATCAATTTTTTTTAAAAAAAACTTAAAACACCTTGACTTGATAAAATTATATTAATTTGGTTAGGCTAGTAAATTTTTGAATAAGACTAGATTAAGTCAATATAGATTTCTTTTTAATTTTTATTTAAGATAACAAGTTTTTATTAAAAAAAAGTTGTTTTGAGATTATCATACGTGTCGTGTTGTTATGGCGATTGTTTTTTAAAGTTTTTTTATTTAAAAATATATTAAAATAATATGTTTTATTTTTAAAAATCTATTATTTACATTAATATATTAAAATAATCTAAAAATAAAAAAAAATTAAATTCTTAGCGTTTCCCCATTAACATGTAAGTGGGTCTTATAACCACGCTTTTCATGACTCTTTACACCATGTCGTCTTTTCTACCTTAATTATTATAATGGCTATTAAGTCTTGATTTTGAATTAAAAATGGAAGTGTTTGTTATTCTAATTGCCATCAATGGCTGCTTTTCTTCTCTATTTTTTTTTTTTTTCTGACGAATAACATGGGCTCCCAGCCATTAGAAAATTTGTAAAAGGTAAGCTGACTATGAAGGGATACTGGAGAAACTCATTTCTATGCTAAAGAGGTCAGAAAGTCTTCCATAATCTATGCCAAAAAAAAAAAAAAGCCAAGTCATTAAAGAAATTCATTATTTTTCTGCCCTTAAAGTTTGTGACGAATTTGGAGGATTTCGTGTGTGTTCGTAGGGGGGAAATGGAGGTCTTACGAATGACTTCATGCATAGTTTCTTTTTAAAATATAAATATGATATTACTAGTTTAAGTATATATAATAAGTTTATTGACGTAACATTAATTAGTTTTACAAAATTCTACTTAAAATAGAATAACTTAAAAAATATATGGAGTATGATATCAAGATGGATGAGATATATTTGTAAAACACATAAAAATATAGAATAATTATATAAGTATTAATTTTACCTAATACATTTATCAAAATCAACGAATAAAACAACATTAAGGGTCGTATGAGGAGCATATTTACACTATGTAATATTTTCAATTTATTTTATTATATTTATCGCATCTCAATGGACATTGCGAGCGAAGACTCCTCCAAAATCAAGGGAAAAAATGTATCGTGAAAAATTAAGTGTCTCTATCTAGTAATTAAAGGAAATTAAATATTCTAAAAATAGCATGGGTTTCAAAGATTCAGATAATTAGTTAGTTATATTTAATGAAAGAACAATATCATCCTTAGCACATAATCGTGTAATAATCCTTTGCAAAATCTTAGCAATATCCTTCCCTTAAAAAGTAAATTTATCTTTCAAGAAAGAAAAAAAAATTCAAATGCCGTTCTAAACAAAAGAGACTTATGAAAAGAGCTAAAAATAAAGTTCAAATCTTGCTAATTTCAACAAAGATTTGTGCATGAATTTAATATCACCATGTAATACAAGGTTGTTAATAACCTACCTATGAGCATATACACCCATAATTACCTCAACAGGCAAAGAAAGGTTAAGTAGCTTGGAGAGAAGCAAGCATTTTACTATTTTTTTAATATATTAAGTTTGTATTTTACAATATAAGTCTACAGTCTAATATTAAATGAAATTTTTGAAGAAAAACATATTTTTATATTTTTTGAAATAAAGGAATTTTAAAAATTTTTGAATTTTGTTCTCGAAATTTTCGAGAAAAATCAAGTATTTTTAATACTGGATTCGTATCTTACAATATAAGTTTACAACCCAATATTAGAAAAACATGTGAGGGACCCACAAATAATTCCAAAATGATCCCTAGAATTTTTAGAATTTTTTTGAGATTTTTTAAAGACTGTTTGGCTAGGCACTAAAATAAAAACAAATTAACACTAAAGGGTAAAGCAATAAAGCGAATTTGAAGAACATGTTCTTAACATAAAATAATATAATCTTAACATAAAATTAGAGGCAATAAAAATATCTTAAGAACATGTTTGAGAAAGGTGTCTTAAAGACCCAAATATGACACTATTCTTTAAGCAAAAATAGGTCATGCTAAACATGCTTTTGGGTCTAAATTGGGCTTGGCATAATCACATAGGGTTGGCCTATTAGGCCGACAGATAGCCTACTGAGCTTCTTTTTTATATAAGTGGGTTGGACCTATCCCAGCCACACAAGCTGGGCTAAAATAAGGGTCCTGCCTGTTCTTTCTTTTGCTAGCAAATGCTAGTAACAGAACATGAATTATTTCACGTTTTGCATTACATCGAATATAAGAAAGAAAGATTGAAGTGGTTACCTGGCCTGAGGTTGATAAATGATAACTTAGTCGTTGGTAGTGGTGGTCTGGACATGGTGGAGGTCCACGGTAGGGTTGTTTGGGTTGCTACAATGGAAGAGAGAAAAACAATGTTGACTCACAGTGGTAGTGAGGCAATGGTTGGTTATAGTGAATATAGTGCTGGTGCTGGTCTGAACGTGGAGGAGCTTGTGGTGACTCACGGTGGCTATTAGCGCTCGCATAAAGGAGCTACTGGAAGCTCAAATAAAAGCCATACTGGAAGGGAAAAATAGTACTGGAATTGGTAGGGGGCTATATGAAAAAAAATAAAAGGGGTTGGTAAAAGGTGTTTACAAGGTGGTGGTCTTTTAGTTTTTGATAAGGGTAGGAGGCTGAGAATGAAAAAGGGTTTGTTGTAGGGGATTTTTTTTCTCTTTGGTTTTGCTTCTTTTTTGCTTTATTTTTTCCTCCCTCCTGAATGCACAAAATTCTCCCCTATTTATAAGGGATGAAAGAAGAACATAAAGTGTTTTTGAGGCATGGTTTGTGACCATTGATTTGCTTGGAATTGATCTCAACTGTTAGTCACAAACCAATAACCTAGTACTACAAAACCAGACTATCAAAGTTGGTCAGGTCAGAGATTTTAGTCGTTTATTACAATGGCTGCAAGGATACAAGTGAAGAAATGGATTGGGGTGCAATACAAAGTCAAGAGGTGAGGATAATATGTCTTTTGTCTCGTTTAGAGAAGAGATGAAGCATTAAATTACATCTAAAAGTGGCTCGACAAACAACTTTTTTGGTGTAAAGATAGGAAATGACAAAACAATGTCAGATAACATGTCGTTAGACACTTTTTTTTTTTTTTTACTTTTATTGACCAAAACGACGTCGTTTTGATTAAAAAACACATGTCATTTTGGTCAAACACAACACCAAAACACACCATTTCATTTAAATAAAAATGATGTTGTTTTTAGGTTTTTGATCTAAATTAGGTCATTAGCCCATTTTTTTATTTCAACCCCTAATCTTTTAATTTATTCAATTAAGTCCTCAATTGAATTTTGATTCTAAAAATTAATTCAATTTACCCTTGCCAAGTTTTAAAATGATCCCTTGAGTTTAACGTATTTTTCATCTTGGTCTTCGGTCTTGGATGTTTTCAATTTCATCCTCAATTGTCCTTCGAACTTTTAATTTCTTCAATTTTACCCCTTTCTTCAGTTGAATCGAGTCCCCAAATTCATACGCCTTTCACAAAAAGGTTTTTGATTCTGAATTTCTTTAATTTTCCCCTTAATTAACCCCCCTGAACTTATATTTTCTTGCAATTTTGTCTCTAATTTCACCCAAATAAGTTTGGAAAAATTAAATCTTGTCCTCTAAAAATTCAATCTTCTCAATTAATCCCAAATTAGGATGCTAAACTTAATTTTCTCCCAATTAAGTCCATAATAAAATTAATTTGATCCGTTAAAAATCTAATTAAATCCTTGCACTTAATTAATTTTTTTAATTTAACTCAAATTAATTCTTAAACTTAATTAAACCTTTAATTGGACCCATGATTAAATCAAATCGGCCTATTAAAAATCTAATTAAATCCCCATACTTAATTTTTATGCAAATTCATCCAATAATCATTTAATTTGATCTTGAATCTGCATTGTCTTTCAATTTTGGGTACAATTGGGTTCCTGGTTTTTGTTCAAAATCCCAGTCTGGTTCCTCTATGCATTTGAAATCCTTCTTAGCTTGCTCTTTCAAAGTTGCCAGTCTTTTTTATATTTTGTTGCTTTTCATTTTTTAGATTTTTTTATTTCATTTTTTTATTTTAAAAGAAAAGAATAATTTTGGGGAAAACCCAAATTTGGGTTATGACAAAATGATAAGTCTCCCCTCATTTTATTATACTTATTATACCACCACTTTCATGTGTAAATTAATATTCCATCAACTATATATCAATTACTCCATTTTAATAATCATAACTTGTGTTTTAAGACATTTTTAGCCCCCTCCATTACGATTGGCTTAATCTCACATTAAAACCCTGATCATTGTGGCCAACTTAATTTTACATCATAGCCTTTATCATTGCGATCGACTTAGTTTCATATCACGTGCACATTCTCATAATTACACACCAAATAATCATGCAAAACACTTCTTAAATAAAAATAAGTATGGTGATGAACATATGTCTATATCTCATATGGAAATGCTCATTTCACTACGGGTCTCACTTTTGATATCCCCTTGAATTCCAAAAGAATATCCTAAATCAGTACCCAATTCTCTTTTATCTATTTATCACTTCTACTAAGGCATATTATCACCTATTTTTATAACATAATTTAATGACCAATCATATTGCCACTCATTTTCATAATACAATTTAGTGTTCACTACTTTTGCGTATTAATTATGCTTTAAGCAATCCAATATATCTCATCATATCTTTCCAATTTATTATTAAATGATTAGTGGTAATACATGAGTCCTTTTTATGACATTTAGGTAATCATCATCAAGATTGACATGCTTCCATTTAATAAGTTTATTTTTCTTCACATAATTTATCAAACACTTAGTGTGTATTGAAACTAAATCATCCCTTACACAAAGAAGATGCATACACAACCTCTTAAAAACATAACAATCATGTTTTAACTCACTATAAATCAATTTACAATCATTCTCAGAATTTATCAAACACATGGTGTGCAATTAAATCATATCATTCCTTACATAAAGATTATACATATCTAGCCTTTTAAAACACATCAACCGAGGTTTAACTCATCACAAGTCAATTTACAAATGATCACAATAAAATTATTCATACAATTCATCATCATAACATATAATTAACATACATTTATGCCCTAATTATGGAAACCATGGTGTAGTGAGTTTTTGGCTCACTTACCACCATCATGGCTGGCCATCCATGGATTTGAAATTCATGGTTAGTCTCTATCACATCAAATTTCATCATAATTCCAATATCAAAATCCTTGAGAATTCAATCAAACTAATATTTTCATCATTAATTTCAACCAACCCCAACACACCCTTCTCTTTACAATAATAACAACTCTTAGAGATATCCATTTTCTTTTTAAGTTTGAAGAATAAAAGTGAAATAAATTGAAGATAAAGTCTCTTCCCCCTTATAATTAACTTAAAATTTAACGGGTTTTGGTTATGAAGTTCAAGAACAACTATTTTCTCCAAATTGATATACTTTTTCGTTATATACCCAAATCTCTGAATTTATCTCTTAACTCTTCTTGTTTAAATTGATTTTTTATAGAGTTAATAACTCACCCACAATCACCCATGGATCTTCATTGAAAGAAAAGAAGAATAAATATAAGCTTTCTCATTCATTCTCAAGTCTAAAGGTCATCAGTCTTTTAAGATAAGACAATGTATTTTTGTTCTTTAATTTAGTAATTTGCCCTTAGTTTTATATCACACATGCTTAGTTTTTATCAAGTTTTCAATCGTTTATATTTTTGTATAAATGTTTATTACTACTTTTAGTCAAGGTTTACAATTTCTCCCTTTTTTTAATAGGATTTTGTTCATAGAATTAATCTCTAGAAATCATCCACCTAAGGACTCTTCTCGGTTAGGCTAAGGTGGCCTACTAGAAAAATTCCCCCCACTCTTAAATTATTAGTTAGGTCTTTGTTCACTGCCCCCTCTCTTTTTAGGGAAAGATGGTTTACCAAGATGTGATTCAGGTTTTTTCCTCTTTCACAACTGATGTTATTCCTATTCTAGTAAACCATATTATTGTTTTTCTAATACTACCTCTAAAGAATGGGCTGTTTCTAGCAACTCTCAGATTATTCTAGTTAAAAAGTGACTAATCCTTTCTGAATTTCCTATTGAAACCTATATCTCATTCAATGTATAATATGTTGATATGTAGATACTAGAGTAGAAGAGAAAACAAAAAGATCTTGAAAATGTCACTTATACTCTAGTACCAACATACTCTCATGTTTAAGTGCAAGGAACTCTTGCTTCTTTCTCATTCGGTGCTGCTAAGAATAATATCTAGTTTCAAACTTGGTATGAAAAAAATTTCAAGTCAACACTTTTACAATTCTTTGTTGTTTAACTATTTTTTTACCAAACATATGCATTATTATCTTACAATAATTGTGAAACATAGTTTGCATAAACCTCTTCTGGTATAAGAATCTAAATGAGAGATTTTTCCACTTTTCAGAACCAATATCCTACTATTTCAGCATTCTCTTTCTTAAAAAATAAAACATATCTCAATGTAATAGAGTTATGATATTTTTCTTATTCATGCTGCCTGATACTCCTATAAACCTTGATAATACAACCTTAATATACGCTTAATGAATCCAAAATCTTGTTGTGGTATAAGTGGGATAAGTGGTTCTATAGGTGATGGTCTGCTAAAAGGCCCTACTATATTATATATAATTGGAGAGGACACATTGGCCTGTAATGACAATAACACTTAGAGTGCATTTAAACTAAACCATTTTTTACATAAAGAATATACATATATAACCTCCCTAAAATATAATAATTATGTTTTAACTCATCATAAATCAATTTACAATTATTCCTAGAATTTATCAAATACATGGTGTGCAATTAAATCAAACCATCCCTTACATAAAGATTATACATACTTAACCTTCTAAAACACATCAACCATGGTTTAATTCATCACGAATCAATTTGTAAATTATTATAATAAAAATATTCATACCATTTATCATCATAACATACAATTAACTCAAACTCATGCCCTAATTTTAAAAGCCATGGTGCCATGAGTTTTTGGCTCACTTACCACCACTATCACTAGTCATTCATGGATTTGAAAATAATGGTTAGCCTTCATCACATCAAATTGCTTCATGATTATTTGATTCCTAGAAAAAAATCCCTAAGAATTGCAAACTAATATTTCCATAATCAATTCCAACTAACCCTAACACATTATTCTTTTTACAACAACAACAACAACTCTTAGAGATATCCATTTTCTCTTCAAGTTCAAAGAATAAAAGTAAAATCATTTGAAGATAAAGCCTCTTACCCCTTCTAATTAACTCAAACTTAATGGGTTTTGGTGATAAAGTTCAATAACAACCATTTTGTCTAAATTAATATACTCTATGTTTAACTACCTAAATCTCCTAATTTCTCTCTTAATTCTTATAGTTTGAATTGTTTTTTGTAGAGTTAATAACTCTACATGCATTTCCATTAAAAGCAAAGAAGAAGAAATGCAAGCTCTTTATATCCTTTTCAAGTTTAGAGGCTGTCAACCTTATAAGTAAGGATGCTATATTTTTACTTTTTAATTTACCAATTTGCCCTTAGTTTTATATCACACATTCTTATTTTTTTTATCAAGTCTTCAACCATAGATTTTTTTTGTATAAATGTTTATTAATATTTTTGTCGGGATTTACATTAATTGACTTGGGGTTTACATGAATACTTTAAATGTCTCCTTATAATTATGATATTCTTAGTCTTTAAGGAGTTTGACTTGTAACAAACTTTGTTATCCTTTGCTTATGTCCACGTTAATTGGTATTAGAGCATAATAATTCTTGACGATTTTGGTTGGAATTCATAGATGACATGTATCAAAGCTCAATAATTCCTGGTGGTTATTTATCGTGTATTTTTGAATAACTATGATTGGAAGAGGTTGAAGAACATGATGACTTGTAAAGGAAGAGATAAGAAGGTTCTCCTTTGTTACCTTAGTGGGCCATATAGGGCAGGCAAATTTTTTTTTTAGGTGGAGAGTGTGGCTTACTTTGGTCACTGTTAGTGACCTTCTTTAATGTCTTTGAATTCGTTTTATCAACATCTTTTTTTAATGGTGTTGGTGGTGTTATAATCAGAGTTTTACTGCGCTTTCGAGGTCTCTTTTTTTTCTCTCTCTCCTTTGTCTTTCTTGAAATTTGTGCCAACCTATTTTAACAATCTCTTTAGAAGTCGATATTCCTAACCTTAACGCCTTACAAAGTTGTTATTTTCAAGCCAAACAATGTTAATTTATCAAAACCTTTTTCTACATGTTTATAAGCAAAAATACCCAAGATTTTGTCCTTACTAAAGATAATATAGCTTTTTCCCTCTTTGTTGCCTATAGTTCTATGCTAGCCAATTATCCATGCTATAATACTAGTGATATATTAAGTTATTTTTTAATGTAAAAAAAGATTATGTTGATATTATGAATAAATTTTCTTGCATCACGAGAAAAATAATTGAAAATTAAAAATTTGATAAGTGAATTTAACAAAATACAATGAATTAATAAATTGTAAAAATAGTTGTTAAGACTAACTAAAAACTAAAATGGAAAGTTGAAAGATAAATGCATATGATAATATTTGATCTGATGATGCGAAGTGCTCATCAAATCTTCATATGGTGATAAAATTTTCTTCATAAATGTATTTAATTTTTTTTAAAAAAATAATTGTTAGTATAAATTATCTTTTTTTTACTAATATATTTTTCCTTGAAAATATATATATTTTTTAGCTACGTTGTTTATTGCATAGAAATTATAAACTATTAAAATCAATATAAAAATTTATAAGAATTCAAATTAAGTTTGCAAAGGTATCTCCTTACTCAAAACTTGTTTCCTTTATTAATGTGTTTTTTTTAACCAAATATTTTTCATATCAGAATGTTTTTCAAACAAAAACTTATCATAATTTAAAAAACAAGTTTTAATAAAGAAATAATAAATTTATAATTTTGACTCGGATGTATTTAAAAGATATAACAAAACTAATATTGAAAAAAAAATATTATATAACAAATTTACAATAAAAAATTAAAAAATAGATATTTCATACATATTTAAAAAATTATGCATATAAAGTTCATATATATATATATATATATATATATATATATTCAGAAAGCAATTGCTAATATTATCATGGAAGATGCTAATATTAATGGAATAATTAGTTAATTAATTAAAAACCATTTAAATAATGTTAATTAAAAATATTTTAATTAAAAAATATGAAAATAGGGAAAGAATGAGGACAAAAAAAAAAAGGATCAGACATGTATGGGCTAGATATGAGCACCTGACCCTATATGAAATCTTGGGTATGGAAACTCAGGCCCACTCTACTAGGTTTTTTTTTAAGGGGTAGATAACACATTGTTAGCCTCGATTGTTTTTTATTTTTTTGTTTCTTTATAAATTTGATGAATGGTGTCTTGCTCGCTTAAGTAGATGACGCATTGTGCATCACCTTTCTTTTCCAATAACTAGAGCTAGTCACCTCTGGTGATTAAAAAATTAGAGTCTAAAGTTTTTGAACTTAGAAACCTAGATTTTAACCATTTTCACCAAAAACATGAAAAAAAAATATCTCATGAACCTTCATAATCTCATTTCTAACAACAGAACACATCTTGATTGCCCTAAGAATGCAGAATCAAATCAAATAGAAAAAACATCTCGAGTTCTGATATATTATTTTCGCTGTCATTAAAACAAAAAAAACATCCATTAAGTTTCACTCTAAAAAATGAATCTATATATACCAAAATCAAAGTCATTCGTTACTAAAATTCAGTCACACAAAAGCTTTCACTCCTTAAAAATCTTCGATGACTTTCTCTTACCTCCCCTAAATTTTAGAAATTAAAACATAAAATAAATGAACTTTGGAACCTAAACAAACATTTCAAAACTAAAAAAGACCAAACTTTAAGATAAAATAAAATTGAGGGGATAAATTGTAGATCTACACTCCTTGTAATAGTAAACATGGAAAAGAGCTATATTTTTTTAACAAGTATCAATTTTGGTCTTTGTTTTTCAATTTTACTTCTTATAATAATTTAATATTTTGCCATATGAAACTAACATGTCATTCAACACCAGAACAATCTAAAACATTAGGGAATTGATAACAGATAATCCAAATAGAATGAGAAAATCTTTGAAAGAAACAAAGGAACTTTTAAGAAACAAATTAAAAAAAAAAATCTAGATTACCAAAACAAAAATAATTAAATTTGAGGAACCAAAAAAAATAAAATTCGCACATAGTATTGTACTTATAACTAACTTGTAAGGAGATGAAGAAGAGAGAAACTACAATAATTTATCGTCTTTTATTTTGTTCCTTTGTTATTGCTAATAAAATTACTATAAGATAATCTTTATTCATCCTTGTTTGCTTACCAATATAATTTAAAAAATAACATTATTTTTAGGGCCATATTTCTTTAAAGAATTCTAGAAGTCATAGTTATTAATTTTGATTTAGTTTTGATAAATTGATCTAAAAAATTCAAGAATCAGAAACCTGCTTTAGATTAGGTTTTTAATTAAATTAAATAAAATATAAACCCTATTAAATTTGTTTTATCTAATTGAATTATTAGTGACCGGTTATTCTATCCAACCTTGATACAAATTAGATACAAATTAGATGAGATTAATATCTTGTAAAAAAATATAAAATGCTACCATTTTAATTAAAAAAAAGTTAAATTAAATTGACCTAATAACATTAAAGTTAATTTAATACTAGTTACCCTAGCCTATTTCATGTGATAATTTCTCTTATTAATATATAATCAAATGTAATGCTATCAATAATAATAATAATAAAAAAAAAATATTAATAGAGATATGTAATCACATTATAATTAAAATATATCCTAAAACAACATACGAAGTTAATAATACCATAGATAAATTTCATCCATTATAAAAAAATTGATAAACTTGGTAAGAGTAATTAAGGTCAAGGATTTATATAAAAAAATTAAACACTTTCCCATCTCTAAAAAGAAAGAAAGAATTTATCATAATAATAATAATAATAATTAAAAAAGAGAGAAGAAATCCATTAATGCATATAGTATCAGGCTAGGCCATCCTTCTCCTGGGCCCAAATTCTGCTATACTTAACAAACGTCGTGTAAAATAAAACCCCCAACTTTACTAACTCACCGGAAGTGGAACCCACATCTTTCTCAGTCCGCTAAAACCCTCCCGGCGGCAGCAGAAGACAAGACGAAGGAGAAACAAAATGGTGAACAAATCATGGAAGATTATACCAAGACCATTACTCGAAACAATCTTAAACAACCACGCCCAGCACCACCGCGTCCCTCAACCTCTCATTCTCCACGGCCCCCGTGGCGTCGGCAAAACCACCCTCTTCCTCGAACGTATGTATCATCTCTTCTTTCCAGAAACTTGAAAAAAAGAAAGAGAGATCAAGCAGTCTCTAACTTGATTTTCTGCTTTTTTTTTGCAGGTCTCCTTAAAGATTGGAACAAAGGCCCTCACATAACTGGCTATGTAGACTTTGCGCAGTCAATCAAAGACCATCACCCTCAGCATAACAACTCCTACCCTTGGGCTTCTTGGTCTACTTGTGATCCACCAACACTCTCCAATTGCAAAACCCAGCTCGAAACTTGCCTTGAATCGATGACCCAGAAGGGAATCCAACTCGGAGCCATTACTTCCAGCCAAATATTCTCTACTCTCAACAAATGGCATCGCCTTGACACTGTCCTTCGTCGTATACTACTCCAAAACAATTCCAATATTGCTTTGAAATCGAGAAATGCTATTTCTAAGGTTTCAAGTTCGGTTCTTTGGGACCGGGCAGTTTTTGCGCTATCTGCTCGATCAAATGCCAAAGAGATTGACGAGATTCTTGGGTTGGAAGAGAAAGGGAAGAGCTTGTCTGTGGAAGAGGCTTCGTATTTTAGAGAGGCGTTTGTGGCTTTGAGGTTGGCTAAGGAGGTTATTACAATGCAGCAAGGGTGGAGAGCCTGTGCCATTGCTCATTTGAACAGGACTGGTGGGTTTTCGAGGTCGTTGGCCAATTCTTGTACTGACTGGCCTTGTTTGCTGCTCGAGTTGCTATCAAAAGCTGCTGAGATTGATTACTTTCAGGTCATTATTGAGAAGAGATGGCATTGCTGTTTTTACTTTTGTTAACTCTTGTGTATCATTATAAGTATTTGCATGATTCAGTTTAACACATGCTTTGTCTGTTCGGTTGAATGAAGCTCTTTTATTGTCTTGTGATTTGCAAATTGAGCAGCCGAAGCTGGTTATAAACAATATTGAAGTTCTCAAAAAGGCTATTTTAGTGGATGATTCAATGGTTTCTGGACCAATGTATCATGACAGTCTGATATGGAGAATTGTTGCATTGGGTGCAAATGAGAGATGCCTGCCCATTATGCTTGCAACATCTGATAGGTTAGTCCATTCCTCGTCATCTATTCCTTTTGTTTGCTTGTACTTTGCACCATACTAGTTAATCATGCTATTTCCTGATTGGTAGTGTATGGTTTTTTCTGACATTAATCTTGAAGCAATTGAAAATACACACTTATCAAACAAGGGGCGTGAGCACAACCCCATGCTTCCCTCTGGAAAGATTGTGGGTAATAGTATGGTTCATTATACACCCTATTCATTTATGAACTCACTCTATTCAAATTAAACGGGGTGATTCCATGAAGCTCCTTCCTTCATTGAATACAAAAACAACTCCTTTGTTGGAGTAAACATGTTGGGTTAGATTTTGGAATGGTATATTATTGCTGGGAGTTCGGAAGGTTTGCAACAGCCTTGTGAAATAAGAATATCAAAATTGCCTCATAATTATTAGATGAAAACTCTGCTAGAACGTAGTGATGCAAATTACCTATTTCCTACATTTTATCTTTCTGGAAGTTTTTAACCTTTCACTTAGTGTTGCATCTTCTCAAGATCTTTCCCACTCCACTGCTTTTGGATTCTAATAAACACTGTTGTCACAGCTACTACTCATACCAGGCCTACTGGGATTTTGGATTTCCAGATATATTCATTTCCCGTGAGGTATTCAAACTTAAACTTCTACTGCCACTATTACAGGTGCTGCTGCATGTGCATGGGCGGGGTGTGCCTTCTTGTCTGCATTTTATTGTCTTTGATTTCTTTGAAAAGATGTAGCTGTTGCTTACTGCTATGTTGAAACAGTGGAGAATACTCACAGGTCCATTCCTTTGGGATAGAGGGCTTTGATAAATCAATATTTGTTATCTAAGATATTTCTTTTCCAGACTGTTTCTTGCTTAGTAATTTCAGCCTTTGAGAGCCAAATTGCAAGTCTGCTGCCTAAGATATTTTAATTAATGCTACCTAAATCTTGCACACATAAATTTAAGTACTGCCATAACTCATAGAGATGCTCACAAACATGCTATTGTGACTGCTAGGGTCCTTATAGATGGGTCTCTGTTCCAATCATGTGGCTTTAATGTATTATTGTTAAAAAATACATTTCTGTTTCACTTGATAGAATCTTTCCATTGAAGAAAATCTGTACTTGTGAAAGTAGAAAACATCTGGAGATTGATAATTATGGTGTATGTCACTCATCTCAATATTCTTTGTTTGCAGAACTTTGGATGGGCTCCACAAGAAGCTAAAATGCATATGGTTAATGATTACTTCAGTCAGTCAGAAGTGAGAAATTTTGTTATTTTCATTTCCCTGACAGAATATTTTAAAAACTAAAAGAGTAATGAAATGCCCTTTTAAGACTTGGAATAAGAAAAGAAATTACTGCAAGTACTCCTTTGCCCTGGTTATCTTAAAAATGAAAAGAAAGTCACAAGTTCCATCGTATTTGAAATTTACTTCTCAATAGTCTTGGACGAATCATGCCTGGTTGCTTTATCTCGGATTCCTTGCATTTTTATGGGAATTAACATTATCTTTTTTTTTTGAATTGTAGTGGACGGTGATTATTGAGGTGCTTGGTCCAAACCCTCGACATCTTTTTGAGCTTTATGCTCTCAAACAGAGTAGCTATTATCAAAAGTAAGAATTTTTTTTTCTCTATATATAGTGGTTGAAGCATCAACCATTTATAGAAACTTATTTCCTTTCCACTATATAAATGGTGAGTTTTTGTTTTTTGTACCATATCGAATGATGGTATTTTAATGGATTAAAAAACATTTATTATTCTCTTTTATACAAGTGCAGGTCTGCAGACATGCATGTACAAATACATATACATGTGTTTGGGTCATCAAATTTCCTTACAATGTCTTTAGTTATTTTACCTTTGTTTTCCCAAGTACATAATTACATTGTGCAAGATTCTCACTCTTACATTCACTGGATGTAATGTAAACATGCATATTGTTAATGCCAGCTATGAAAGTGGTGAAATGAAAGTGTCATTGATTGGATGGAATCCTATATTTTTATAAATATGATGCTGCATGTGTTATTTTCCTTCTGCATTGTTAACTGCAGGGTCCTTGAAGACAAGGCTAGCACATTTGAGGATATTGTAGACGCATATTTAGCATATTTGCAGGTAAGATTCATGATGACATCGGAGCAAGTGCTCATCTCATTTTCTCCTGTTACCATGGTTAGTAAAGGACGAAAGCTAATTAGTTGACATGCCTAATCTATGAGCCTAGCTTGCATATTCATGACCTTTGACTGCATTTCTTCATTGAAATTTCTGAATGCTGGACTGTTTTTCTCCAGTACCCCTATGCTCTACTTTTCTCTTTTTGACATTTTGGTTAATCCTATCAAGGACTATGAGCTAGTTATTATTTAACATGGCTAACCTTTAACCCCCTGTTTACAATTGATGAGCTTTACCAGATTTTCTTTCTTGAAGTAATCTGGTTGCTGCATAATATTGATAATAAATGTAAATAGTTTAGTGGTGGCTGAACTTAAGTTGTGCTATCTTGGTTGACTTCTCTACTGATAGTAATCAGTATTTCATTTTGGTCGTGGTAACCATTTGAAAATGAATAAAATATTTATGAGATGCATCCTTTTGTGGTTTTTCAATTATGTTAATCAAAAAGTAAAGCATAAGGAGATAAAAGCAAAGTTAACTTTACAGAATGCTACCAAGAAAAAGAGGCAATATGAATCTTGCTCTCAGGACTCTGTTTTTGAATGACAAAGCACTCTCTTTATATAGCTTGCTGAGGCTTTGATTTAGATCTTCTTTTTTTCCCCTAGAATTATTCAACTGCAGTCAGTTGGCTTAAGCACCAGTCCACAAGCTATTTCTTCCATTACGAGAATGTTTGCTTTGAATCAACAGAAAGATAAAATGTTCCAAGATAGTCTCTTTTTTTTTATAAAAAAAAAAGAAGAAAGAAAAAAAAAAGATCAAATGTTCTGATTTTTTCCCATTACTCCTTGCACATGGGGCACGAGTGGAACTCAATGCAAACTTTGTCTCTAATTACTGGACCCACATAAAGCCATGTCACTCAAAAACTAATGTATGATTTATACAGGCTTTAGTAATTGGCCTTAATTGACTCAAATTCGATAACTCAAGGTTAGATTGACTGAATCAGAAACACAGGCTAAATTGACGGCTGAAAACAAATGCATGAGCAAATATAGGGTTAAGCCATGTTTTTTTATCCACAAGTAATATCAATTACTTTTATTTTGTGCCATGCTCTGCCTCATCATCTCTTATGTCACTTTATTGTAGGTTACTGTGGTGAATCCTGCCATGGATAAAGCACTGGAATTCCTGCAAAAGTTTGCCAAGGATGCAAAAAGTGGAAAAATTCCAAAAGATAGATTACGTTTTGGTTCTCCTTGGAAGCATCCTTCAAAACTGGACGACCCTACTCAATGCCAGCAGTGGGCAAAGCTTCAGCTGCTGGATTTTGTTCAATCTCTAATAAATACTGAATTTGGGGTAACATGTTTCCTTTTTTTCATTTTATACTTAATAGTGTTGTGTTTTTTTGCTGTTGCGTATAATTTACAACACCTTTTTTATTTGTATGAGATTTAGTATTTTTTAACATTTTTATGCTGCTCAAATTTCCTCCATGTCGGGGTGGTTTAAACAATATATTAGTATAATGTACCTGCTACAAGTTTGTTAAAATGTTTAATGCTGTTCCTGGACTGGACATCCATAATATTTGTTAACAGGTGTTAATTACTTGAAATGACTGTTAAATGTAACAAGCATGCTCGGCTTATATTTGAAGATGGGTTTGTATTTATAAGCTGTTGACGTGGCTATTATTGTTCTCTGAGGCTGTTATTCTTTTGTTTAATTTTTAATTTCTCTCTCTTGGTGTAGGTAAATTACCTAGGTGATTGTAGCTTTGAGATATTTGATGATCCATGCACTGTTGCTTTATTAGAGGTATTATTTGCTTTTTTTGCACGTCTTGCTATTATGCATCCATGGATTTGGTTAACCTTCAGTTCACTTTCAGTCCTCATACTGGACTAATGTTCTTAGAGAAGCTCACTTAACATAATTTCTAGGTTGGTTTGCTCTATGCTCAACGCGATCCATCATTCATTCGCCCCATATCTATAGGTATTCAGAGATGTCTTGTGAGATGGTAAGTGATCTTCTCCTTTTGTATCCTATTACCCAAAATGAGCATGAAAATGCTGTGCGTTCGCGTATGTTGATTTTGGCTCACAGGCTTGTCCAGGAACGGATGAAAATGAGTTTACAGAACCTGCTCCAATTTCTGTGGCAGCGAATTATACGTGGCCGTAGTTATCGTCATTTGATGTTACAAGTGGGCTACAAATAACCAAAAAGGTCAAAGAGTATGTGTTGTCTATTAAATCAGCATTTCTCCTATGTTTGCTCTAATTTTGTGCAACAACAGATTTTCAAAAACCTGACTGCTCAAGGGGATTGGCACTGTGTCAATACTGTATGGGACCTTGAACCAAATGACTGATTTTGATTTTTTTATTGCACAGGAGATCCTTGTTTGCAACACTTTCTGTGAATATGAGTTTGCTAGAGGCTGTTACCTTGATTACAATACCAAGGTGGTTGACATCCACTCACAAAGCCATCTCAAGTTCAAATGTGAGTAAAACAATATATGATTTTGTTTGTGTTTATTGTTTATATCTTGATTCTTACCTCGGTTATGGGGATGTTGGTTGCAATTATGGCCTTCTAGACTCCAAGAAAGAATTTTGTAAAAACCCTCATTTGCATCATAGCATAAACAAATAATGTATGTGTTTGTCATTGCAGAATTCTTTGCATGAACAGATATATCACGTGGTTAACCTTGCAGGGTTCTTTTGGCAAAGGCATCCTTTGAGGGTGAGTTTCCCTTTGATTTTCACTCATAGATGTAAGTTATTTTTTGAACCCGATGGCTTATAATTGCAAATGACAAATGTGCATACAATGGTCGAAAGCCTTGATTGTTTAACCCCTATTAAAGGTTTGATCTTTTAAGGATTTCTTTGCACATTAATGCTAAATTAGTATATGCAAGAGATATCATCCAAAAAAGCTGGTTATATTGTATAATTGCATTATATTCGGCTCATACAAGCCCTTTAAAGATTTCTTCAACACTCTTTCACGATCCTGCATGTTGTCCCTTGCCAGTCTTTAACACCTTTTTTACTTTTCTCCAGTGTACAGATGTGTTAAAATTGACTACAGATTCAAAGAAAATAGTTTAATACTGTAAGATTCTCCTTCAGTGGACAATTTATCAGCTTTAGCCTCGTATATAACGTGACTATGACTACTCATTTCATTCCTTTAATAATAAAAGGCTAAAAAAAATAGCTCCGCATTATTTGTCTTGAGCATGATACCAAGTTCACTAGTTAAACATAGCTTAATCTTGAGCATCATTGAAAAGTCCTTGTTCTTGAATATTTTAACTGGCACTTTCGAGGATCGCATTGCATGGTTTATATTTTGTTTGAATTACTTCATTAGTCACCATAACATGAGATTTTATAGGGCTAGGATCTCTGACTTTTAAGTTGATACACCTGGCGTGGGCTCCAGGAGATCCAAAGTCCACGTACCCATGTCTTTGACATCATAGCTAGTAGTAGCTAATCATGTTTGCCCTCGACTACTTCTAAGTTCTAACCAAAAGCAAAATTCCTTTTCTGTTGAGTTACTAATTGCGTTCAATAAGATATCGCTAATAGAGCTTTGTCTTCTCTCGTTTTCATTAAACCTGAACTTTATTTTCAAGTAGCAATATCTTCCTCCATAAACCAATCTCATATTTGTTGTTATTGATATTAAAATCTGAAGAATTCAACATTGTTTAGATAAAATTATTCATCATCCAAAGGAAATAAATCTAAAAAAGAAAAAAGTATTACCAAAACTCTTAAGAGCCGTGGTGAAATCACTGTATACCTAGAATCATAGACAAAAAATTATCTATTGCTATAGTGAATTTATTTGTTTACCCTTCTAAGAAATATATGCCTTGGGGTAGGGGGTAATTCGGCTGTTTTGCATGTAACATTGAAATGACTAAAATATCTATGAAGTCAAAAAAGGTTTAAGTTGTTGACTAAGGGGTGTCTTTGTTTTGTTAAACATGGTAAAAAGATGTCTTTACCCTAGGATCAAGAAAGAAAGAAAAAAGCATAAGTGCAGAGGTATTTTTGTCTTTTCACTCATTGAGTCTTGTTTTTGTTATTTCCATATTAAAAAATGATGATTTTGTTTTTCTTGTGTTGAATAATCAATTTTTAAATTCAAAAAGTTATTGGCATGTGTTTTACACGTGCTAGCACGTGGACAGTGCATGCGGCGCTTCCTGGTGTTCGTGCCTATCTTTTTGTCGTGTTGTTGGAAGTGTCGTCTTGTTTTTTTTCTCCTGGTATGGTGCATGATGGTGTAGTTTGGGCGGCTTTTTGTCTATGGTTGTTTCATTTTTTTCTTATTATCTCTCTCCTCCCCTAAAAGTATATCTTAATTCTCTTTTTATTTTGATATTTGAATTTCAGTTTTTATTCTTTTGATTTTTGTTGGCCCCTTTATAAAAGTTTGGTTTGTTTTTGATTTAGTCCTTCAATTACAATTTATCATATATTATTTTTTCAATTTGATTTTTATTCTTTTAATTTTTAGTTTTTTTTCCTTTACTCTTTTGTTAAAGTTTATTAGTTTTCAATTTTTCTCTTCAATCAAAGTATATAGTGCGTTATTTTTTTCAATTTGGTTCTTGTTCTTTTGATTTTTTTTTGTTAGAGTTAATTTTCTTTTCAATTTAACCCTCAAATCAAAAAAATTTGATTGCCTTCTAATTTATTTATTTATTTTGATTTTTATTTTTTTAATTTACTTTATGAATTTTCTATGTATTTATGAATTTGAATTAAAAGGCTGTATTTTCAATATTTTATTATTTCTCACTCTTCGCATATATTTTTGTTAGTTTCCTTTAGAATTCCAAAAATACTCATCATGATTATCATAGAATAAATCTCATTAATATATAATTGAAGGATAAGTTTATATTTTATCATGATTTGAAAGTTTCCTCTCTTTTAGGCGAGTGGTCGGTTTTCCATGTGGTTTTTCATTTTTACTATCAACAATCCTCTATAAGTTTTTTCAACGTGTTTTTTTAACATAAATAATTCTAAATATAAATTAAAAAGTTTATATATATAACTAATTAAATAAATTGAGAATTATTATATCAATTAATAAATAAAAATTATTAACGATAATTAGAGACAAAACTGAAAGATAAATATAGATATAGATATTATGTTTAATGACTTTGTTTATTAAAATTAATTTTTATTTAATAAAATAATAATAGAAATAAATACATGTGAAATCAATTAAATAAAATCAAATGGAGAAAAATAACATGTAAGGTTACACATATTAGAAATATTATCTAAAAATAAATATTTTTTTTTATTTTTTAAAATAGATTTTATTTATATAAAACATAAAAAAAAAATTATAAATGAAGGGCAATGGCAGTGCAAAATGCTATTTGAAATTTTAATTGAGAGTTGCTGGATTTTCAATTTGGTAAGTGAGCATCTTAGATTTTTGTATTTTATTGTTGGAAATGATATTTATTAGAGGGACAGATACAAGTGCTCTGTTAAATAAATTTTAGACGTTCAATGCAGCAGATCACAGGCGACAATCCAGAAGGAACCATGCTAGGGACATAATATAACTTCAGGTATACTAGAGGAGCGTCTCCTTTTGTCTTAGCTGAGGCATGACAGTGCATTTAATGGCTCTATAAAAGGGTCTCCAGCCAGCTTTTTCATGGGAGAAATGAAGGAGAAAATGAACACTGGTGCTAAAATGGCACAATTTTGTCCATTTTAATTTATTCCTTCTTTGTTTGTGATGAAGTCCCTAATCTTTCAATTTTGTTGAATTCAGCTAATTTAGGTTAATTTCTAAAAATTACTTTCGATTAAGTCCCTGGTCATGTTAGTTTCGACCCTCAATTATCAATGCCTTCTACAATATGGCCCTTGGTCTCAAACTTATTTAATTTGATCCTTAATTAAGCCTCAAACTTCTAATTTCTTCAATTCCACCCCCATTTACAACCTGAATTGGATCCTCAAATTCACATGCTTTTTGCAAAATGATCTTTGGTCTTGAATTTAATTTTCTTGCAATTTTATCCCCAATTTCACCTAAATGAGTTTGGAAAAATTAAATCTGGTTCTTTAAAATTTCAATCTTCTTAATTAAGTTCAAATTAAGCTTTCAAACTTATTTTTTCACCAATTAAGTCCCTAATAAAATTAATTTAACCTATTAAAAGCCCATTTAAGTCATTGCACTTAATTAATTCTTTTAATTTGACTCAAATTAATTTAACCTTTAATTAGGCATGTGATTAAAAATTAATTTTTATACAAATTCGTCTAATAATCATTTAATTTAACATTGATTTTTGCATTGTTTTTCAATCTTGGGTACAATTGAATTCTTGATGTTCAAAATCTCAGTTTGGTTTCTCAATGTGTTTAAAACTCTTATCAGTTTATTCTTATCAAGTTGTTAGCGTTTCATTTTGTTGTTTTATTTCATCTTTTGTTTTTAATTTTAGAAGAAAAAAATAATTTTAGGAGAAATCTAAAATTGGGTTATGACATATATGGTGAGTTCTAATTTGAGCGAAAGTTCAAATGAGCATCAGTGGATATAAGTCACACTTGCCACCTGAATATCTTTATCTAATCCTAAAGAGGTATTAGCTCGAGTCTAGCTTTTATTGATTTTTATGAAGTGTGTGAAAACTTTAAAAAATAAAATGCATGCACATTCAAACTAACATATTAAAATTAATGGATAAATAAAATTAACATATAAAATTAAATAACATAAATGAAATAAAAATAAATGCTCAATAATAAATGTCAATAAAGACATTAAAAGAGAAAACACATATGCATAAGCTTGACCCTAGTTCTTAGTGAAGTTATCATATTGTCACACTTAGCACAATGTTTAGACTTTCAAAATAAAAAGGAAATTGGAAAAAAAGAAAGAAAGATATCATATTGTCACACTTAGCACAATGTTTAGACTTTCAAAATAAAAAGGAAATTGGAAAAAAAGAAAGAAAGAGGAGTTGCCACCTAGTAATTAAAAGAATAAAAATCTTAAAATAAACATTTATTTTAAAGATTCAGATAAGTTGTTGATTATATTTAAAGAAAGATAGACATTACCTTTACCATATCTTTTCAAACAAAATATTACTTTTACTATATGCTTTCTCTTAAATTACATGCATTTAACTGTCTAAATTATTTTTTGATCTTATTTGCAATTTATTTATAATGTCTTTTGTGAAAAAAAAATTTAATTGTGCTTGTGCTACCTAATAAGCACCGTTTTTTTTTCTTATTTTAAATTTGATTTTTATTTCAATTGATACTTTTTAATGTTTTTTTTAAATATTTATTTTACTTTATGTTTCAATTAATATCCCTCCTATATGATTTTTTATCTCCCTTATTTAGCTTTTTTTCTTAAGAGTTTTTTTTAAAATCATTTTACTTGTATTAAATTTTCAAAGATATTATTCTTATTCATCATTAGGTTTTCTTCTACGTTTTATATAAATGAATTTTATTTTTAAAAATAAAAAATATGTATTTTTAAATATGTATTTTTAATATGAGCAATCTTACATAATATATTCTATTTTTTTTGTTTTATTCAATCAATTTCATATGTTTATATATTTCTATTATTGAATTAATAAATAAATAATTTTAATAAATAAATTCAATAAACACTGTAAATATCTAATGCTGTAAAATTAAATATTTTAATCTATATTTATCTTTTAATTTATTTATTTTTGTTTTTAGTTATGTTAATTATTTTTTATTCAATTATTTATACATATGATTACTAATTCTGTTAATTAGAAGCTTACATAAATTTTTTTATTTATACTTACAATTTTTTATGTAAAGGCCAACAACAGAGCGTGGCTTAAATAGCGGGTTAATACTAAACAATGTTTCCAAGGTTAAAATAAAAGGCAAAAAAGAAAGCCAGATACAAAATACTTCCAGTTGAAGTAAAACCCTAAAACAATCTCATATAAGATTCCCAAATCACGATATTGATGATTCAAGTCCGGGGTCTGCTATGATCTCAAGCGAAAATAATTTTCCAGGGGGGGTTAAATCGTTGGAGGTTAACTGGAACATTTAAATATCTTCTTTATTTTAGGAATGTGGCTGAGCGTCTCAGCACCCTTGAACTCTGTTCTTGGATCCTCCTTCATCGTTTCATCGGGATGGAAGCCGTGGATTGGAGGAAGGATATGATTTGAATCGAGAAAAGAAAAGAACGCTCTTCTGCTTTATGAACAGGATCTAAATCTCAGGCAGGCGACCGCAGCTGTTGGCATCTGTTATCCTCCATCATTATTTGTTTTCTTACCTAATTCTGGGCATTAGTTATGATTTTGGAATGTTTTTTCAATACGCGGGCAATCCAACCAAAGAGGAAGAAGAGGAGGAAGAAGAAGAAGAAGTTTTCTTTTTGTGCGCTCTCCTCCGTCAAATGTTAACCTGTAAAATCAGAAAGATGAGACCAAATTGAAGTTTGACAATAAGGGAAGAGAGCTCGAGATTTGTAAATTTCAAGAGAAGAGAGAGGTGCGTGCCTAACTTGTGATTGCCGGAAGTCATGGCTTTTTACTCAATCAATATCACCATCCGACACGCTTCCATCAACACCTGTGGGCCATTTATTGAGTTAATACTCGTGTTTTTGACTTTTTAGCCTGGGTTTTGACATAGCTGGTCATGCTATGCTTACGAACCGAATCAATTCTTTTTTAATGAAAAAAAAAAAAACATGAGTAGTTGTAAGCCACCGCATTTTTTAGGCTATTTTTTAAAAAAAGTTGTAAATATAAAACTTGTTGCGTTTGTTTAATAAATGTTTTTTTTTAAATAATTTAAACTCCATTAAAAAAAGGAATTAAAGTATAATTCTTACATTTTTTATTAATAAACTTTTCCAACAAAAATATAACTTCTTTGTGGCGTGTTCTTAATTTGATAAAGACTTAAAACAATTAGAATAGTGGATAAAAAAATATATCTTTTTAATTAAAATATTTTTATTTTATTAATGCCTTTTTTTTTAATTATGATATGTTTTTTTGCTTTTAGAAACTGTTTGAGAACGCGGTTGTAATTATTTTTCCTAAAAAATAATTATTTTTGCTTAAAATTATTATTATTTTTATTTTTTAAATCGTTTTGATGTGTTGATGTCAAAAATAATTTTTAAAAAAATAAAAAAATTATTTTGATTTATTTTCTAACGAAATGTACTTTAAAAAATATATGTTATTACATTTCCAAACACCAATAAAATAAAAATTTAGATAAAAAAGTAAAACCCTCAAATAATATACATCACAATTAAAAAACATTAAGACTTTGGAATCAAAGTCTTTTTCATGAAAAAAAAAAAGAAGAAAAGGAGGCTTATATGTTTTGATTTAAGTGTCAAATTTGATCTCTCAAGCTTTCATTATGTTTAATAAAAAAAGTTATTTTATTTTTCTTAATCAACTATCAACTTAATATCAGAACGATTTCTTAATATTATAAAAACCTTGTATTAAGATAATTAAAACAAATTATTAATACTAATCTTCAATCAACTCAATATAAAAAAATAAAATTAAAAAAAAATTTTTATGGATTAAAAAAATTCAAAGGATTGAAAGAAAAAAAAAAGAAAAGGAAAAAGAAAAAAAAAACAATGTGCAATTTCACAATGCTTTCTCTCTTAGTGTATAATAAAAGCAAGAGGCGAATTAGGTTTCTTTATAATATAATGTTTTATTAGATCCTTTTTCTCAATATAATCATGTGTTGTGTATCTGTATAATAATTTTTTTTATTAAATAACAATAATTAGTTAAATTTTTAAGAATTTACCACTGAAATCACGCCATGTGTACTGAAAATGTTTTCTCTATGTCGTGATTTTATTGGTCAATTCTGAATTTTTAATGGCGTTAATTGATGAAGGATTATTATCAAATAAAGACTTGTTATACAGGACAGAGAAACATTTTCTGATAAAACATTTTCGACTATATAAGAATTACGTTTTTGGCCCTCGCCATATAAAAAAGTTCTCTCCTTTTGTAGATGTCGCAGAATTGTAAAGTTCACAAAAATCTTGATTGGATTCCTCTTCTTCAATGATCGATCCCCGCCGGTGGGGGGGGGGCGCC